>BNJU01002002.1_pt1 | contig 130312 bp, 112 predicted proteins | sample 8539281 | NCBI WGS metagenome assembly BNJU01 (sample SAMD00202456, study PRJDB9452) | human saliva metagenome | isolation source: human saliva | place: Japan
CTCGACCTCGGTTCCGGTCAGGGCGGCCTGGCGCAGGCGGATGTAGTAGAGGGTCTTGATGCCCTTGCGCCAGGCGTGAGATCTGGGCGCGGTTGACGTCGCGGGTGGTGGCCGTGTCCGGGAAGAACAGCGTGAGGCTCAGCCCCGGTCCACGTGCTGGGTGGCTACGGCGTAGGTGTCGATGATCTTCTCGGGGCCGATCTCGTAGGCGTCCCGGTAGTACTCGAGGTTGTCATTCGTCATGAAGGGCGCCGGGTAGTAGACGCGGCCGATCTTGCCCTCCTGCGGATCTCCACCTTGGCCACGATCGGGTGAATCGAGGAGGTGGAGTTGTTGATGTAGGAGATCGAGCCGGTGGGCGGCACGGCCTGCAGGTTGCGGTTGTACAGGCCGCCCTTCTTGATCTTCTCCGCCAGCTCGGCCCAGTCCTCACACGTGGGAACGTGCACGCTGGAGGCCGCGAAGATCTCCTTGACGCGCTCGGTGACCGGTACGAAGTCCTGGGTCACGTACTTCTCGAAGAACTCGCCGCTGGCGTAGGCCGAGTCCTCGAAGCCGACGAAGCTCTCCCCCGCGCTCCACGGCTATCTCGTTCGACGCCGTCAGGCGGCGAACAGGACGCTGGCGAAGTAAACGTTGGTGAAGTCCAGCCCCTCCTCCGAGCCGTAGTGGATGCGCTCGCGCGCCAGGAATCCGTGGAGGTTCATCTGCCCCAGGCCGATGGCGTGCGACTCGTGGTTGCCCCGGTCGATGGAGGGCACGCTGGGCAGGTGGGTCTGGTCGCTGACGGCGGTCAGGCCACGCACGGCGGTGCGGATCGTGCGGGCGAAGTCCGGGGAGTCCATCGTCTTGGCGATGTTGAGGCTGCCCAGGTTGCAGGAGATGTCCTGCCCACGTGGGCGTAGGTGAGGTCCTCGTTGAGCCTCGCTGGCCTCGGAGACCTGGAGGATCCCGGAGCACAGGTTGGACATGACGACCTTGCCCTTGATGGGGTTGGCCTTGTTGACCGTGTCCTCGAACATGACGTACGGGTAGCCGGACTCGAACTGAATCTCGGCCAGGGTCTGGAAGAAGGTGCGGGCGTTGATCTTCTTCTTGATACGCTCCGTCGTCCACCATCTCGCGGTACTTCTCGGTGACGTTGATGTCCGCGAAGGGCATGCCGTAGACGCGCTCGACGTCGTAGGGGCTGAAGAGGTACATGTCCTCGTTGTTGCGGGCCAGCTCGAAGGTGATGTCCGGGATGACGACGCCCAGCGAGAGGGTCTTGATGCGGATCTTCTCGTCGGCGTTCTCACGCTTGGTGTCCAGAACCGCATGATGTCGGGGTGGTGCGCGGGTACACGGCCCCCGCACCCTGGCGGGCCCCGAGTTTGGCTGGCGTAGGAGAAGGAGTCCTCCAGCGCTTCATGACGGGATGACGCCGCTGGACTGGTTCTCGATGCGCTTGATGGGGCGCCCATCTCCCGCAGGTTGCTCAGCAGGAGGCCACTCCCCACCGCGCTTGGACAGCCTGGAGGGCGGAGTTGATGCCGCGGGCGATCGACTCCATGTTGTCCTCGATGCGCACGAGGAAGCAGGAGACGGGCTCCCCGCGCTGGGCCTTGCCTCGTTGAGGAAGGTGGGGGTGGCCGGCTGGAAGCGGCCGGACATCATCTCGTCGACGAGGTCGAGGCCAGCCTGCTCGTCGCCGTCGGCCAGCGTGAGGGGCCACCATGGTGACGCGGTCCTCGAAGCGCTCCAGGTAGCGCTTCCCGTCGAAGGTCTTGAGCGTGTAGGACGTGTAGTACTTGAAGGCACCCAGGAAGGTCTCGAAGCGGAACTTGTGGGCGTAGGCGGCCTTGAAGGCGGACTTGACGAACTCCGGGGAGTACTTGTCCAGGATGTGGCCCTCGTAGTAGCCCTCCTCGACCAGGTACTCGAGCTTTCTCCTCCAGGTCGTGGAAGAAGACCGTGTTCTGGTTGACGTGCTGGAGGAAGTACTGCCGGGCCGCCTCGTGGTCGGCGTCGAACTGGATCCCTGCCGTCCGCGTCGTAGAGGTTCAGCTTCGCGTTGAGCGCGTGGTAGTCCAGCTCCGGGGAGGACACGGTCTCAGAGCCGGTGTCCGTCAGCGTGTCTGCCAAAAGTTTTCCAATCCTTCTTTGACGCGTGCGACGTCCGTGGGGGTGCCGAGCAGCTCGTAGCGGTACAGGAACGGCACCCCCAGCTTGCTGGCGATGATGTCACCCGCCAGGCAGTAGGCCTGGCCGAAGTTGGTGTTGCCCGAGGCGATGACGCCCCGGCACAGGGCCCGGTTGTCCGGGTTGTTGAGGAAGGCGATGACCTGCTTGGGCACCGCTCCCTTGACAGAGCCGCCACCGTAGGTGGGCACGACCAGGACATACTCCTCGTCCACGGTCAGCGGCGGCTCCGTGCGCCTCAGGGGATGCGCGCCGTCGGGAAGCCGAGCTTGCTCACGAATCGGTGCGTGTTCTCCGAGGTGGAGGAGAAGTAGACCAGCAGAGGCCCGCTACTCACGGCGCGCCCCGCGGCCCTCAGACCGCGACGGACTCGACGGCCAGGGCGAGGGTCTTGATCTTGTCCGGACGGAAGCCGGACCAGTGGTCCTCTCCGGCGACGACGACGGGGGCCTGGGCGTATCCCAGGGACTTGACCTGCTCGAGGGCCTGAGCGTCCAAGGAGATGTCCACCGTCTCGTAGGACAGGCCGGCCTTGTCCATGGCGCGGTAGGTGGCCGTGCACTGGACGCAGTTGGGCTTGCTGTAGATGGTGATCGCCATGTCCGTCTCTTCCTCAGGGTCGAGTGGCGGTGACTGCGGCCCGTCCCCGAACAGGGACTGCGCCGGCGGCACCACACGCTTGTCATTCACGGGAGGCCAGAACGGCCCCTGCGGAGCAAGACACTACCCCTTGGGGTGATCCGGGTCCATCACCCCAAGATGCTGTGTCTAACGTGGCCCTGTGCACACCACCCCTGCCCTCTGTGGAAAACCTTCGCCTCACTGTGGACGGCTGGTGGAGACAGTCCGTGGACGCCTCGCTGGAGGCCCTCGAGCCCATCCCCGCAATCCGCACAACGATGGTCCTGCACGGGTACGACATCTATTCGCACCCCTTAACCACAGGCACGGCCGGTCGTCGGCAGCGCTCTACCCCCAGCCCTGGGGATGAAGACGCAGAATTCACCCTCTCAGACGCACCCCTTCGGCGTGTCGCCACATCCAGCGAACATCCAGCAAGTGACCGGGATCCGATGACATCGAAAGCGACCACCTCGATCGCCACCTCCCGCCGCCAGCACACACCAGGCCGGTGATAACCGTGACAACGGGGAAGGTTGCTCCGAGAGTATGCAGCCTCACACCGACCAGGAGGCTCGCGCCCTAGCGTGATTTATACAAACCAACCTATCGTTATGTTAACGTAATAATACAGTTCCCAAACCCACCTCCCCCAAGGACATCCTCATGCAGCAGGTGTTGCAAGACCTACCACTGACACTGGCCTACATCGGCGCCGACCTGGTGGCTCTCGCCATCCTGGTCGGGGCCCTTTACATTCCGCGCCATGGGCGCCGAGACCTTGTGGCCGCCTACATCGGCGTCAACGTGGGCGTCCTGGCCGTCACCCTGCTGCTGTCGACGAGCGACAACGTCGGAGCTGGCCTGGGCCTGGGACTCTTCGGTGTTCTGTCCATCATCCGCCTGCGCTCCTCCTCCCTGGCCCAGGGGGAGGTGGCCTACTTCTTCGCAGCCCTGGCCCTGGGCCTGCTCGGCGGCATCAAGAGCCACCTCATCATCGTCGCCATCCTCATGGCCCTCATCCTCGCCTCGTTGTGGGTGGGGGACCATCCCGCACTCATGCGCCGCAACCGCAACCAGGTCGTCACCCTCGACCGGGCCATCAGCGACGAGAACGAGCTCATCACCGAGCTCGAGGACCTGCTCGGCGCCCATGTGCGCAGCGTCGACCTCAAGAGCCTGGACCTGGTCAACGACACCACCATCGTCGAGGTCCACTACCGACTGCGTCCTCGCTCCCGCGCAGCGAGGCCGACTCAACCACCGGCCGCCCAGCTGCAGCAGGAGGAGACACAGCAGGGTCCCCACCTGGTCCGGGAGGCCCCGCCTCAGGCCCCCGTTCAGGCCGCCGCTCAGGTTCAGCCCGCCGGCCAGCAGCTCTGGCCCGAGACCCCCGTGGCCGACAGCGCCGCGAGAGCAGCCACTGCCCCGCCTCGCTACGACTGGATCACCGGTCACCGCCAGCAACAGGCCCCCGCCTCCCAGCAGCACGCTCAGGCGACCCCACCGTCCATGGTCCAGCCCCGCTACAACTGACCGCGCAGGCTCGCCTCACCGGCGGCGCCACCGCATCGGGTCCGCCTCATCGCCTCGAGGACATCGCGCACCCACAGCGTCCACTGCTCCCACCGCACCCGCCACGCAGCCACTGCCGCCGCCCCTCCTCCACCGCTGCCACCCAGCAGCACCGGCTCCCCACCTCGCGACTCCCGATCCCGGAAAGGACTGCACCGTGCTGAACACCGACGGCATCAACACGATCTCCCTCGCCGAGCTCAACTCCGAGGCGAGTCTCCTGACCCGCATGGACCGCAAGTACCTGGTTCCCCCGGGCGACACCCAGCACGTCATCAGCCATCTCGCCCCGCGAGCGCAGGTCCTCCAGATCGACGGCCTGCGCCACTTCCGTTACGCCTCGACCTACTTCGACACCCCTGGCTTGGACGCCTACTTCCTGGCGGCCCGCAAGCGCCGTCGGCGTTACAAGATCCGCACCCGCACCTACCTGGACTCCGGCCTGTGCTTCCTGGAGGTCAAGACCAACGGGTCGCGCGAGGCCACGGTCAAGGACCGCTTCAAGTACGATCCCGACGACGCCGACCGCGTCACACCCGACGGTCGCCTGTTCGTCATCGAGCGCCTCGTGGAGTCCGGCACCTGCTCGTCGGACGAGGCGCGCACAATCGCCGATGCCCTCGTCCCGGTCATGGACTCCACCTACAGCCGCACCACCCTGCATCTGCCCCACGACGAGGCCCGCGCCACCTTCGACACCCAGCTCACCTGGGACCTGTTCGGCCCCGACGGCAGCGCCTGGGGCAGGGCGTCATGGTCGATCACCTCAACGTCGTCGAGACGAAGAACCCCTCTACGGCCTCCCCCACGGACCGCCTCCTGTGGCATCAGGGCCACCGGCCGGCCCGCATCTCGAAGTACGCCACCGGCATGGCGCTGCTGTACGCGAACCTGCCCACCAACCGGTGGAACCGCACCATCAAGCGGGATCTGGGGCGCTACTGGCGTCAGGTCCAGTCGCGCCAGCTCGCGGCCTGAGCAGCGGCCCTCACGCTTCCATCCCACCCCTGACCAGCGCCTCCACAGGTCCCGGGCACCGCCCGCCTGTGGGGGCGCTGTTGGCCGCCTTACGCCGCGGCGCGGCAAGTCATGCCTCTCCCATGCTCTGTTCACAGCGCGCTCATGGAATGCGCCCGTTGACTGTTTGTCACCGGACGGAGCCGCACAAGGCCGCGGCGCGCTGAGGGCGCTCCCCTGCTGCCCACCCCTGCGGTCAGGCCCCGTCACCGGTCCGATTGACCCGACAGGAGCCTCCCGATGAGCCTGACCACCCTGACCTACATCGCCGCCGACCTGATCGCCCTCGCCGTCCTGGTCGGGGCCCTCTACGCCCCCCGCCACGCGCGCAAGGACCTCATGGCCGCCTATATCGGCGTCAACGTGGGCGTTCTGGCCGTCACCCTGCTGCTGTCGACGGCGAGCATCGCGGCCGGACTGGGGCTGGGGCTCTTCGGCGTCCCTGTCCATCATCCGCCTGCGCTCCACCGAGCTGGCCCAGCACGAGGTCGCCTACTTCTTCGCGGCCCTGGCCCTGGGCCTGCTCGGCGGCATCCAGACCGCACCCGATCGGGATGGTGGCGGCCCTCATGGGCACCGTCGTCGCCGCCCCTGTGGATCGGCGACCACCCCGCGCTCATGCGCCGCAACCGTCACCAGGTGATCGTCCTCGACCACGCCATCACCAACGAGACCGCCCTCATCGCGCACCTGGAGCGCACCCTGGGCGGGCAGGTCCGCTCGGTGGAGGTCCAGCGCCTCGACCTGGTCGACGACACCACCACCGTTGACGTCCGCTTCCGGGTGCCGCGTCACACCCCGGCTGAGCTCGAGACGGCCGCGGCCTTCGACGACGTCACCCCCGCCGCGCAGCCGGTCACCGAGCCGATCGGCGCCGTCGCTAGCGAGGCACAGACCGCCCAGCCCTGGAGCGGCACGCGCCTGAACGCCGCGCAGGCCGGCTCCCGCCCCGAGCCCGTCGAGGCCCAGCCCCTCACCATGGCGCCCGCCGCACAGTACGTCACTCGCTCCACCGCGCAGCCGGCGGCCTCGCCCGCGGCCGTGGCCTCGCACTGAGCGCCGCCCGAACGAAGCCAACAGGACAGACCAGGACAGACCAGGACAGACAAGGACCCCGATGATGACCACGACGACGACCTCAACGGCGACCGTGAGCACCTCCCCGGCAGCCTCCTCCGCTGGGTCTCAGGCTCCGACGTCGGACTCCCTGAACGCCGACCACCTGGCTACAACCAGTCTCGCCGAGCTCAACGGCGCCGCGGGCCTGCTCACCCGGGTGGACCGCAAGTACCTGGTGCCGCTGGAGCGTGCGCAGGAGCTCGTGGGCGGTCTCATCTCCGAGGCCCGGGTCCTGGACATCGACGGGAGGCGCCGCTTCTCCTACGCCTCGACCTACTTCGACACCCCGGGGCTGGAGGCCTTCATGCTCACGGCCCGCAAGCGGCGTCGGCGCTTTCAAGGTGCGCACCCGCACCTACCTGGATTCCGGCCTGTGCTTCCTGGAGGTCAAGACCCGCGGCGCGCGCGGCACCACCGTCAAGCGGCGCATGGGCTACCACCCCGACGACGCCTCCCGCCTCACCGGCTCGGGCCGCGCCTTCGTGGCCGCCTGCCTGGCGAGCACGGGGGTCACCGGTCCGGCTGCGGCCCGGGATGTCGCCGCCGCACTGCGGCCGGTGCTGGCCACCACCTATGAGCGCACCACTCTGCACCTGCCTGCGGCCGAGGCCCGGGCCACCATCGACACGTCCCTGACCTGGCGGCGCCTGACACCGGGGGTCCGCACGAGAACCGCCGGAGTCGCCGGGGCCCCGCAGGCCCTGCGCCCGGCCCACCTGACCGCGGCCATCGACGGCGGCGAGCCGGTGGCGGTGGCGGGCCTCGCCGTCGTCGAGACGAAGAACCCGGCCACGCCCTCGCCTGCGGACCGCGCACTGTGGGACGCCGGGCACCGCCCCGCCCGCATCTCGAAGTACGCCACCGGCATGGCGCTGCTTCACCCCGAGCTGCCCGCCAACCGGTGGTACCGGACCCTGACCCACGAGCTCGCCGACCTGTTCGGCACCGACCGCTCCAGCCTGGAGAGCATCGGCGCCACCCGCGCCACCGCGAGCGCCGCCTGAGCGCCGCCCCCCTAGACCACCCACGATCCGACATCGGACCCGAGAAGAACCCGAGAAGAAGAGGCCCAGAAACCATGAAGACCACCAAGACGACGACCAAGCCCCTCAACCGACTCCGCCGCCGCGCGACCGGAGCCGTCGCGTTCCTGGCCGCGATCGCCCTGGCGGCCGGTTGCTCGACCTCCTCGGCCTCCGGCAACGCCAGCGCCTCGAGCTCGAGTGAGTCGGACACGACGTGGACGACGATCTCCTCGTCGGTCGCCACGGCGTCGACCGGCGCAAGCGTCTCCGACATCCTGGGGGCGAATGCCTCGGTGGAGGACGCCTCGAGCTCGGCGGACGACGCCGGGACCCCGGACACGTCGTCGGCCACCACGATCACGCTGTCGGGATCGTCGGCCTCGGCCAGCGGGTCGGCGTCGAGCAACGTGAAGGTCGATGGGGGCACCGTCACCATCAGCGGCGGCGGCACCTACGTCATCAGCGGCGAGCTCAGCAACGGGCGGATCGTCGTCAAGGCCCCAAGGCGGACGTGCGCCTGGTCCTCAGCGGCGCGAGCATCACGAGCTCGGACGGGCCGGCCATCGACATCCAGGACGCCGGCAACGCGATCGTGGTCCTGGCCAAGGACTCCAAGAACACGCTGACCGACGGCGCGAGCTACGCCTCGGGGCAGGAGGCCACCGCGGCCCTGTTCTCCTCCGACACGCTCACCGTCACCGGGACCGGCCAGCTGGACGTGACCGGCTCCTACAAGGACGGCATCTCCTCCAAGAACGGCCTCATCATCACCGGGAACGCCACCATCAAGGTCAAGGCCGCCGACGACGGGCTGCGCGGCAAGGACTACCTGGTGGTGGAGTCCGGGACGCTGACGGTCGAGGCCGGAGGCGACGCCCTGAAGTCCAGTGAGGGCGACGATGAGACGAAGGACTTCATCTCCTGGGCAAGGCGAGCATCACGCTGACCTCCACCGACGACGCGATCTCGGCGACCACGGACGTCACCGTCAGGACACGACCCTGACGATCACGGCCGGCGGCGGCCAGGCGAACGCCACTGTTGAGGAGCAGGCCCCGCCCGGGCAGGGAGTCGACGGCGGACTCCTCGACGCCCTCACCCAAGGGCATCAACGCCGGGGTGAGCTACACGCAGGACTCCGGGAAGGTCACTGTCAATGCGGCCGATGAGGGGCTGCAGGCGCCGTTCGTCAACGTGTCCGGTGGGGAGCTGTCCATCGCGGCGGGCGACGACGGCATCAACGCCTCCAATGGCGACCACGTCATCGAGGGGCACGAGAATGCCGACTCCGAGTCCGACGACGGCTCGGTGCTGACGATCAGCGGCGGCGAGGTGGAGGTCTCCTACGCCTCCTCCGACGGTATCGACTCCAACGGCTCGGCCTACGTCAAGGGCGGGATCGTCGTGGTCTCGGGCAGGCCGGCGCGATGGACGGCTCGGTGGACGCCAACGGCGAGAGCCAGCTCGTGGGGGTGACGGGCTCGCCGTCGGTGAGCGCAGGGGACACGCTGACCGTCACGGATGCTTCCGGGTCGCAGGTGGCCTCGCTCAAGGTGGACTTCACGGCTGAGGCGATCACGGTGCTGGGGCTCACGGAGGGCCAGCAGTACACGGTGGCGACGTCGTCGGGCGGCTCGGCCACGGGGACGGCCTCGGCGCTGTCGGCCGGGATGGGCGGCCCCCATGGGTGGTGGCCAGGGAGGCCAGGGGGCCAGGGCGGTCAGCCCGGCGGCGGTCAGGGCCAGCAGTCCAACGGGCAGTCAACGGTCAGCAGTCCGGCAACCCGACAACGAACAGCCAGTCGAACAACCAGTCCAGCACCGCCCAGAGCAGCTGACCCGGTCTGCACACTGAGGTGGGGACGCAGCGCAACGCTGCGGCCCCCACGCATTTAACCGTTGATCAAGTTCCCATGTTTACCTGACCCATCCAACTAATCCAAGATCCAATTAGATCACCAAAACACGAAATAATCGACATAGCCATGCCGATGAGACAGGAAATAAACTCCTTGCCACCTCCTCTTTTTGTGTCGTAACTACATCATTGTATTTGACTAATGTAGCAACTCCAGACCATGTAGTACACACACCGAAAAACACCGCCAAGAAGATACTATCGCAACTGCATGACCCGCATAACCTACACTGAATACAGCAAAAGCCCTTTGGGTTAAACTTCCCCGACCTCACGGCACCCTTGAGCACCAAAAATACATTTGATGTGGTAATATAGTGAACCGAAAACCCAGACCAAGACACCAAACAGAAGGTATCCAAGAAGATAAACTCTTTTACTGACACACCTCTAACCAGAGAAAATATTAGCAGAAAAACACAAAGATGCTGCCCATAGTAGCAGCCCCAACCAAAATTAAATCTCCGAAGACCCCAACTCCGACGAGAGCAAATGCAAAAATTGCGGCTGCGAGATGATGATAAGGAGGGCGTCATCGTCTGACGAGCCTCCCCTAGAGGGTGCATATAATAAGTGTTGTAAGTTCTATTATCATGCTTTTCCATAGTTGCCACATTCCCATCTCCGTCGATGTAGATTAGGTCTCCGTCACCTCCTTTATTATTTTTGGCCGACATCACCGCAGACACAAGAGCAGCGATCACAGCCCCGACAACACCAATAATCGATGCGACGATAGTGTCTGACATGCTCCAAACTTCCTTTACGCCCGACGCGAGTAATTACATATTAACACGATAAATCCTACAACTCAACTACAATACTTAAAAGGGTGATTACATTAAATACAGCCTTAAGAAAACAGATTCAACAATCTGAACCGATAGAATCGCATGAGCACATCAATGTTCGACAACAGTACTCACTGATTAATTCAGCACTCCACGACGTTGACGGCCAGGCCGCCGCGGGAGGTCTCCTTGTACTTGGCGAGCATGTCCTCGCCGGTCTGGCGCATCGTCTCGATGACGGTGTCGAGGCTGACGGCGTGCCGGCCCTCGCCCCACAGTGCCATGCGGGCGGCGTTGATGGCCTTGACGGCGCCACCGCGTTGCGCTCGATACAGGGATCTGGACCAGTCCGCCCACCGGGTCGCAGGTGAGCCCCAGGTTGTGCTCCATGGCGATCTCGGCGGCGTTCTCCACCTGGGCGGGCGTCCGCCCAGGGCCTCGGCCAGGCCGGCGGCCGCCATCGAGGAGGCCGATCCGACCTCCCCTGGCAGCCCACCTCTGCCCCTGCGATCGAGGCGTTGGTCTTGATGAGCCCGCCCACAGCCGTGGCGGCCAGCAGGAAGCGGCGGGCGCCGTCGTCGTCGGCCCCGGGGATGAAGCGCTCGTAGTAGGCCAGGACCGCCGGGACGATGCCAGCCGCACCGTTGGTGGGGGCGGTGACGACGCGGCGCCCGGCGGCGTTCTCCTCGTTGACCGCGAGCGCGAACAGGTCCACCCAGTCCATGCCGCGCAGGGGGTCGGCCATGGTGAAGGCGGCGGCCGGGCCGGTCGACTGGGACGCACAGCCGCTCGTGGAGGGGCCTTGGCGCGTCGGCGCACGCCGAGTCCGCCGGGCAGGATGCCCTCGGCGTTCATGCCGGCCTCGATGCAGCGCGCATCGTGGCGCGCAGCCGGTCCAGGTAGGCGATGACCTCCTCGCGACTGCGGGCGGAGAGCTCGTTGGCCAGGACGACGTCGGAGACGCTCAGGCCCTCGCGCTCGCAGATCGCCGCATCGCGGCCGAGGTGGTGAAGGGGAAGGGTGCGGGGGTGGCGTGAGCCTGAGAGGCGGAGGCGGTCGCCAGGGCCTGGATAGACGGTGCCCCGGGGGCGCCGACGTCCTCCATGACGAAGCCGCCGCCCACGGGAGTAGGTGCGGCGCAGGATTTTCGGCGCCGCTGGCGCAGTGAGGCGGTCAGGGTCATGCCGTTGACGTGGTAGGGCGGACCCGCCCGGGCAGGAAGTGGATGTCGGCGCTCGGGCTGAAGGGGATGGGACTGACGCCGTCGACCACCAGTACCGCCGGCGGCCTCGACCTCCTCCATGAGGGACTCGCACACGACGGCGGGACCGTCTCGGGCTCGTAGCCGGCCAGGCCCATGACGGCGGCGCGGTCGGCGGCGTGCCCGCGGCCGGTGGCGCCGAGCGAGCCGTAGAGCCCTCGACGGTGACGCGGGCTGGGCTGCGGCAGGCCGGCGCCGGGGACTGTGAGGCGCACTCGCCGTCGGATACCCCCGCGCCACCCGGGCGGACCGCCTCGGCCAGGCCCCGGCTGAAGGCGCGGCCGGCCTGGGCATGGGGCCCACGGTGTGGGAGGAGGAGGGCCGATGCCGATGCGCATGAGGTCGAAGACGCTCAGCGGGCGGGGCGCCTGCTCGACGTCGATGGCCCCGGCCAGAGGGCCGCGGGCGTGGCCGAGTCCAGTGCTGCGGAGACGAGCGCGGTCTCCCGGGCGACGTCGGATGGCTCAGTGACCGCCGTGGCCGCAGAAGCGGCTGCGGAATCGGGGCGTCTGACGAGGTGGAGAGGCTACGGCGGGTCACGCCCTTAATGATGCACGCCCTGCGCCCGGGGCCCAACTCCGTGCGGGACCCTGGTCCGTCTCAGTCCGTGGGGCGTACCAGCCACCCAGGCGGCGTAGGGCGGCACGGGCACGCGCCCGTCCCCGCCCCGTCCAGCGTGGTGGAGCCGAAGGGACCGTGTCGGTCAGGACGTCGGTTGCCCCCATGACCCCGAGCCGGGCGAGCTGGTCGGCGGCCACCGAGCGCCACTGCGGCGTCACGTTGTACACGCCCACGAAGTCTCGCCGCACGGGTGGTCGCGGTAGGTCACCAGCACCCGGGGTCGTCGACGTCCTGGACCTGGGTGCGTACGGCGGCGTCGAGCTGGGGCAGGCTGGCGCGCACCTGCGCCATGTGCGCCAGGTCGGTGAAGACGCGCCCTCGACGGTGGAGCGGTCGCGGCGGTTAGCCAGCCGGGCCTCATCGAGGCAGGGGGCGACCGGCCCAGCGCGAGTCGGCCTCGTGGCCCGCTCGGTGTCCCAGTTAGGGGTCGTTGGGCTGAGTGTACCGTCCCCGCTCCACAGGACGGGATGCCGCCCCAGCCGTAGACGATGGCGTGGGCCATGCGCAGGGGCGTGAATCCGCTCCTCGCGCCAGGTCCCACAGCGCCTCGGCGCTTGTGCTCGGGGTCTCGTCGGTGACGCCCTCCCAGGCCTCGGCGGCGGCCTCGATCCCGATGAGCGAGGCGGCCGTCCCGGCGATGCGCCGGTCCCCGGTAGCCGGGTTGTGCTGGAAGACCAGGCCCGCGGCGTCGGAGTGGGGTACTCGCCGCTGTACCAGTCGGACAGGAAGGACCGGTGGTCGTAGCCGGACAGGCCGACGGCGGCCGCGTCGTCGTCGTCGATGGCCCAGCCGATGTCGTCGTGGCAGCGCAGGTAGGTGATCCAGGTGGCGGCGGACGGCTCGACCGGGAGGTTCTGGAGGGCCTCGACGGCCAGCGTGGTGTCGCGCGCGGCGAGCATGGACCAGATCTGGACCATGAGGAGTTGTGGTGGGCCAGGTCCGGAGACCTTGCTGGTGTACTTGCCCTGGCCCAGGTACTGGAGGAGCTCGGTGGGGCCACGATCGCCTCGGCCTTGAGGGTCGACGGCGGGGCAGGCGATGCGGGTCAGGGGCGCGCAGGACCTCGGTGATGGCGTGGACCTCGGGCTGGCCCTGGCGGTCGGTGCCCTTGCGCTTGATGGTGAAGGCGATGGCGTCCAGGCGCAGCACCTCGACGCCGCGGTTGGCCAGGTTCAGGACGATGCCGGGCGAACTCGGCCATGACGTGGGGGTTGCGCCAGTTGAGGTCCCACTGGAAGGAGTTGAAGGTGGTCCACACCCAGCCGCCCACGCCGTCGTCCCAGGTGAAGTTGCCGGGGGCGAAGTCCAGGAAGACCTCCGGCAGGGTGCGCTCGTAGGCGTCGGGCTCGGTGCGGTCGGGGAAGATGAGAGCTAGTCGCGGTAGCGCCTACCGGCGCGGGCCCGCTCCGCCCACTCGTGCTCGGCGGCCACGTGGTTGAGGACGAGGTCCACGACCAGGGAGATGCCCTCGCGCGCAGCCCGCCGGGCCAGGTGCTCGAGGTCGTCCATGGTGCCAGGTCCGGGCGCACGGTGCGGTGGTCGGCGACCGCGTAGCCGCCGTCAGGTCGCCGGGGCGCAGGGTGAGCAGGGGCATGAGGTGGAGGTAGGTGACGCTCAGGCTCGCGCAGGTAGTCAATGCGGTCCTCCCACGCCGCGCAGGTGCCGGCGAAGCGCTCGGTGTAAGCAGCGTAGCCGACGTCGGCCGGGTGCTGGGCCCAGGCGGGGTCGAGGGTGCGGGCCAGGTCCAGGGCGGCGCAGACCGTAGTCGCGCTCCGCGCTCGAGGCCCGGGCGGCCAGGGGCCCAGCGGGTTGAGCGCTCCTCCTCGCCAGCGTCGCCGTGGAGGTGGTGAGCCCATCGAGGAGATCGGGGTACCAGGCCTCGGCGCGCGTGAGGAAGATGTCCCGCTCGACCGCCTCAAGCGGGTCCAGGACGTGGAAGACGATGTCGTTAAGGGATGGCGGGAGGGAAGTGGCGGCGCTCGAGATCTCATGGTCCCCGATTCCGGCGTCGCCGCGGTACTGATTTCCTCATCGTCCCGCCGACCGGGGCGCATCAGCGGGCTATGGCGGCGCGGTCGGTCACGCAGTCGGCCATACAGTCGGCCCCCGACGGGCACCAGCAGGCGCCGCCGGGCGCGGCCCCATCTCCTGAGCCCACAGCGCCGGCCGCCTGAGCCCACGGCGTCGGCCACCTGAACCCGCGGGCCCACCACCGACAGGGGACATGGCGCGCGGCCGGGGGCGTGTCATTCCGGCGGGGCATTCGACGCCGTCGGGGGACCGGAATCTGTCCCCGGACGCGCGGCGTCCCTGGCTGACCAGGAAGGCCCCGACCGCGCAGGATGTCCCCGGCCGCAGAAACAGCCGCAGGACGATCGCGTTCACGTCCCGAGCGCGCCGGGTGTCAGGATTCGACGGCGTCGTGGGACCTCGCGGTGGGCGGATCTGGGCGGAGTGGTGTGGATCCAGGTGCGCAGCGCGTCGATGGGCGCCTGGAGGCTGCGGCGGCCCAGGTCGGTCATCGTAGTCGACCCGAGCGGCACGCCCGGCAGGCTGAGTGCGCGTCACCAGGCCGTCGCGCTCCATCGGATCGCAGCGTCTGAGTGAGGACCTTGGGCGTCACCCCGCCGACCCGAGCACGCAGTCTCGCCGAAGCGGCTCGGCCCGTCGGCCAGGACCGTCACCACCAGCGGGGTCCAGCGGTCGACGACGTGGCGCAGCACCGTGCGCGACGGGCAGGCGGGCGAGAGGATGTCGAAGTCGAAGACCGGCGCCTGAACTCCCTCAGCGGCGGCAACCTCGCAGCATGGGGCGCTCTCCCGAGGAACAGTGTCTCCTGACCTCGCCTGAGGACAGGCTCATCGCACCCTCCACACTCGAGGTGTCGGTGCCGCGGCGGCGACGGCGCTCCTCGCACTGCTGACGCCGCCTCGTGCCGCCTCCGCTCAGCCATCAGCCCCTCAGCCAGTGACACACTTACACACTCCCTTAGTTACTTTGAGGTACTCGGTATCCAGAAAGCATACCATCGAGTCATCGCGAGGGTCGCCGGCACCCGACGCACTCGCCTCAAACCAGCACCCCTACCTGGAGGAAGTCATGAAGATCGCCGTCATCGGAGGAACCGGCATGGTCGGCTCGGCCACCGTCACCGAGGGCCGCCGGCGCCAGCGAGGTCGTCTCCGCCTCGCGCTCGGGCCGTACACCGAGGGCGCCGCGCAGGACGTCACCCTCACCCCTGGCCGACACTCAGGCCGTCGTCGACCTCATCAACAGCCCGACGCCACCGTCATCACCGTCTCCGCCGGCCGCGGAGAGTCCGCCCAGCCCGTCATCGACGCCCACCGCGCCCCTCATCGCGGCCGCCCCCAGCGGCCAGCTCATCGTCGTCGGCGGCGCCGCCCCTGCTCACGCCCGACGGCACCCGCCTGGTGGACACCCCCGGGTTCCCCGGAGGTACATGCCCGAGGCCCTGGCCTTCACCGAGGTCCTCGACCTCTATCGCGAGGCCGGCAGCGCCCTGACCTGGACCTTCCTCTCCCCGCCCCGGAGTTCACTGACAAGCCGCGCACCGGCACCTACGCGAGGGCGGCGACCAGCCCGCGAGGCGTAAGATCTCCGTGGCCGACTCCCCGCCGTCGCCCTGGTGGATGAGGCCGAAGGACGCGCACCGCGGCCACCGCTGGACCATCGCCAACGCCTGAGCCCACGGCCGCTGACGAACTGTCCGCCGAGCCGGGCCGGTTCGATGCGACCGGCAGCTTAGCTCGTGCGCCCGACCGGTGCAGGCTAGAGGCATGACTGCCATCGCCCTGACCATCGCCGGCTCCGAGGCCTCGCGGCGCCGGCGCCCAGACCGACCTCGAGACCTTCCACACCCTCGGCGTCTACGGTTGCACGGCCCTGACCTGCATCGTGTCCATGGACCCCCAAGGACGGTGGAACCACCGCTTCGTCGGTGGACCCCGGTGTCATCGCCGACCAGATCGAGACCTGCGCCGCCGTCCACTCGCGCGTCGACGCCGTCAAGATCGGCATGCTGGGACGGCGCCACCATCGATGTCGTTGAGCAGGCCCTGGAGACCTACGACTTCCCCGCCGTGGTGCTCGACCGGTCCTCATCTGCAAGGGCCAGGAGTTCAGGGGTGCCCTCGAGGTGGACAACGCCCGCGCACCAAGATCCTGCCGCGCGCCACGATGACCACCCCGAACCTCTTCGAGTCCGCCACGCTGGCGGGCATGGAGGAGATCACCACCGTCGAGGCGAGCTCGCGACGCCGCCACGCATCCACGACCAGGGCGTCCCCAATGTCCTGGCAAGGCCAGCCCGTCGCTGGGCACCGGCACCGCGCTAGACGTCTCTACGACGGCACCACCCTGGAGGTCCTCGAGGTTGAGGCCGTGGGCACCGAGCGCGTCCACGGCGCCGGCTGCACCTGGCCGCCGCGGTGACCGCCGAGGCTCGCCAGGGCGCCTCCCGCTGAGGCCGCCGTCACCGCCAAAGAGTCGTCCTCCTCCATCCGGCACGGCCTGCGCGGCAACATGCCCTTCCTCTACGTCTACCAGGGCGAGTACCGGCAGGGACTGAGCCGCACCGCTGAGCGCCCCTCGGTTCCTCATCGATCTTCCCGCTTCACCATCCGCCGCCGACGGTTGTCAGCCCGTCGACGGCGGATGTGCGTCATCTACGCCCAGATCTGTCACGGATGGCGACTTTTCAGGCGGACCCGCCGCGGCCACGACCCATCCACACCGGCCTGACCTGCGCAGGATGCCCCTGGCCCACCGACGCGACGCGCACCGACGCACCTAAAAGTCGCCATCCGTGACAGATCGGCCCCTGGGAAACAGCACGCCGGTCCAGTAGATAGACAACCTAGTAACTAGGTAGTCTATAAACCATGGACTCTTCAGCGTCGCGCCTCCTGCGCGGATTCCTGGAACCCTGTCTGCTCTCACTGCTGGCCGAGCACGCCGACTACAGGCTGTCCTGGCGCAGCGGCTCGCCGCCGCCGGATTGGACGAGTACCCGGCGGCACGCTCTACCCGGCTCTCATGCGCCTGGAGAAGCGCGGCCTCGTCGCGGTCTGCCAGCGCCCCCTCCACCTCCGGCCCGCCCGCAAGTACTAGCCCGTGACGGACGCCGGACACACCAGTCTCACCGCACGACGGGCCGGTGGCGCACCTTCTCCACGGCGGTCGGCGCTCTCATCGAGGCCGCAGGGTGCGCACGAGGCCCCTGCAGGGCAGCCGGCCGAGGAAGCCAGGGACCCAGCACAGAACACAACAGCCGAGTGGTACCGAAGAACTCACGGTAGAGGCTTGCCTCCCGCGGTCTGTCGTCCTCCGAGGTCAGGCGCACGCCGCCTCGACCCAGGCGGAGGCCGGGCGGCCGGGGTTCCGCCCGGCGACCTGTACGGTCCGGCAGTCCTCTACGCCCGCGAGGTCGCCTCTGCGCTGCGGGACTACCAGGCGGCAGCACCACGCCCGGCCCCACAGGCTCGTCACCCGCCACTGCTGACCTCGGCACCTCGACTTCGCCACCCACATCTGCCAAGACTCCGCCCGCAACCCCGTGGTCCTGCGCCTGACGGACGTCTCCGCGCCGCGGCAGACACTTGGTCCTGTCCGGTATCAACCTCACCCATCCACCGAGGCGAGGTCGTCGCCGTCGTCGGGCCAACGGAGCCGGCAAGTCGACTCTGCTTCGCCTTTGCGCGGGCCTGCTGCGCGCGCAGTGGGCGCATCGAGAGGACGCCGAGAGCTTCGGCTATGCGCCTCGAGCTCGACTCCTTGGCGCCGCTGCTGACGGTGGACGAGCACCTCGGCTCTTCAGGGCGGCGGCGGATCGGCAAGGCCGCTCCATCTCGACCGGCCGCCGTCTCACGAGCCCGCCTGGGCTGGACCGCCCGCGGACCAGACCGCCGACGCTCTCGGCGGGACCCAGCAAAAGCTCAACGTCGCTCTCGCCCAGGCTCGACGCGCCCGGACCTGCTCCTGCTGGATGAGCCCTACCAGGGCCTGGACGCCCTGGCCTACGAGGATCTGTGGGCCCTCATCCGGCCTGGCGCACCTCGGGCGCGGGCGTCCTGCTGGTCACCCACCTGCTGCGCGACGTCGACCTGGTCGACCGCGTCGTCGAGCCTGCCGGCCCCGCAGGAGGACGCTGGCCGGACAATCCACCGAACGCCCCGACGGACGCTGCGAAAGGAGTCCGCGCGAGCACCTTCGCCTGACCAGTCCACGCCACAGACCGAGTGGGACCGCTCCGAGGCGCCCGGTTCGGTCGAAGGCCGCGACCACGGGCCTGGTCGCACTCGTCACCCCTGCGGGGGCTCGCCCGACGGCGCGGCGCTCTCGCACTGGCGACCCTCCTGCCGCTGACCTTCTACCTGGTGCGCCTGGAGACGCACTGGACCGCCATCCGGCTCCTGTCGATCGGCCTGGGCTGGGCGACGGCGACGCTGGCGCTGTTCACGCAGGTCTCGTCCGCTCAGTGGACCGCCGCCTCGCCGTGAGCGGGGCTCGGCCCGCAAGCCTGCTGCTGGGCCGCTGCCTCGCGGTGCTCGGGCTCAGGTGGATTCTCGGCCTGCTCTACAGCGGCCTCGTCCTGGCCACGATCGGCGACGGTTCACCCACCCGAGTGCGGTGCCGGTCATGCTGCTGCTGACCGCCACCGTGGCCACTCCTGGGCTCCCTGGCCGCCGCCTGGTTCCACGGGACCTCGAGGGAGCACTTCTGCTGCTGTCAGTGATGGCGGTGCAGGTACTGGTGGATCCTTCCGAGGCTGGACCCGCGTCCCTGCCGCTGTGGTCGACCGGGAGCCTCGCGAGCGTCGTCGTGGAGAACCTGGGGTCCGGGACGGCCGACTACTACGCCGGGGCCTAGAGCATGGCGCGCCGCCATGGCCGTCCTGCTGACGCGGCGAGCCTGGGCCGTGGGCGTCCTGCGGCTGCGCACGGTCCGCCTCCTGGCCCCGTCCCCTGCCGGGACGGCCTACTCGTAGGCGGCCTGGGGTGACGTCGCGCCATGTTGGCGAAGCGTGAGACGTGCCCTGGAAGGCCACGGGGATGGTGCGGGTCTGGCCGTTGCGGTGCTTGGCCCACGATGATGTCGGCACTCGCCGGGGCGCTCCTCCGTTGTTGTAGTACTCCGGGCGGTGCAGCAGCACGATGATGTCCGCATCCTGCTCCAGTGACCCGGACTCGCGCAGGTCGCTCATCTGGGAGCTTGTTGCGGTGCGCTGCTCGGGACCGCGGTTGAGGGCGGGCGACGGCGATCGCCAGAATCTCCAGGCTCCTGCCCAGCGCTCTGAGGGAGCAGGAGAACTCGGGGACCTCCTGCATGACGCGACTCGAGCGCTTACCCGAACTGGCGATGGTGAGGTGGTCGATGACCGCAGGCCCCAGGTTGTGCTGCTGCTTCATGCGCAGCGCCTTGGAGCGGATCTCCCGGCATCGTGAGTTGGGCGAGTCGTCGATGAACAGCGGCGCGTTGGAGACGGGTTGTAGACACGGCGACGTCGGTCCAGTCGGTCTCCATCTGGCGCGAGCCGCGCACCTGTGTTCATGTCCACGCTGGACTCGGCGGCCAGGATGCGCATCGCATGAGCTCCATGCGCCCCATCTCCAGGGAGATAGCAGTCGGTGATCCCGTGGTGGATCGACGCCGAGCGGCAGAAGTCCACGGCGAGCGTGGACTTCCACGGCGGGCGCGCCGCCACGATAATCATCTGGCCGGTGGGGCCGCCGGTGAGAGCTCATCGAGGCTCGATGAGCCAGTCGGCACCGGTCAGCGCCCGTTGTCGCGGTTCTGGGCGGCCTCGATGCTCAGTTGGCCTCGCCCGGAGGCTCCGGAGACAGCAGCAGTCCTCCTTCTCCCCCTCGTGGTGGGCCAGAGTAGACCTCGGCCTCGGCCAGCGTGACGAGCCCGGCGATGTCGCCGGCGTCGGTGGGTACCCCAGCCGGGTGATGCGGGTGCCGGCCTGGACCAGGCCGCGCGATGACACCTTCGTCGCCCGACGATGCGGGCGTAGTAGCCGGCGTTGGCGGCGGTGGGAACGGTGGCCATGAGGGTGGCCAGGTAGGGGCGCCGCCGATGCGTTCGGCTCGCCGCGCTTGGAGGCTCGTCGGCGACGATGAGCGGGTCGGCGGGCTCGAGGCGGTTGTAGACCTCGACGATCGCGTCGAAGATCGACTCGTGGGCAGAGCGGTAGAACTCCGGGCCGCGCAGGACGTCGATGACGTCGGTGATGGCCTCCTTGCTCAGGAGCATGCCACCGAGCGTGGCCATCTCGGCCTCGAGGTCCTGGGGCGGAAGGCGGTCGAAGGCGGAGCCCGTCGGTACGGACGCTTCGTCGTCGGCGCCGCCCGAGCCGGCCTGAGCGCCCATGCCGTTGTCCATCGGCCACCTCCCGCACTGTCACGCCGGTTGGTCTCGGCTCGTCCTACTGCTCCCCGACGGCGGCCCGCCGCGTCAGGAAGACGCTCGCCCGCGTGGAGCGCGCGCGTGACCATAACGCCATCAGGGCAGGCCCGCAAAGCTCTCAAGTTCACCCGTCTTGGGATATCCGCACCGCTGCTGTGGGAAGACCCCCAGAGCCTGGGGACAGAGGTGGGCAGGCTGTGGACACGAGATGTGCGCACTGGTGGCGGCTCCCCACAGGAAGGCGACTTTGCCTTGGTATACCAGGAATCTGAGAGTTCAGGGTTCCTAGAGGTTCTTCCACGACATCACAGTGTGATCTGTGGACAAGTGGGTAAACCTGCGGACAAACATCATCTTCGACTTGAGGTCCGCACCGTTTTGTGACTCCCCTACAGGGTGGTCCGTTCCAGTTATCCCCAGACCCCGCCATCTCGGCCGAACCTCCAGCTGTCGCAGCATATCCTCGCGGTATTCAGCCTTCAATACTTTCCTGGGGCTCGAATGAGTTGTGAGATCCCAGAGACAATACCGGCGATCCATGCCCTCGATCACGCCCACGCTCCAGCGCAGCGACCTCACCTCAACCCTCATCCTCAACCTGGCCGCGAGGACCTCGAGCAGTCTCCCTCCGTGTTCTAAGCCCGGGCACCCGCTCCCCACCCTCGAGCGCTCCGCGGTGGCCACGCGCCTCCTCCACGCGCAGTACCGCCCGAGGACCGCGAGGGCGCTGATGCCCGGCCCGGACCCCTGGTCCACAATGGGGCCGTGCCTCGCACAGTCGCCCCGCCTCCTCCAGCCTCAACCGTCAGGTCCCTGTCCCCGGCCGTCTCGCTCTGGGAGCGCTTCGTTGTGAGCCGCTCTTCGTCCTGGCGGACTCGGCCATGGGTCGCACACCCTCAGCGCAGTGAGCCTGGCAGGCCTGTCCCTGGCCTCGACGATCCTGACGACGACGGTGGGCCTGTTCGTGTTCCTGGCCTCGCCACCCACGGCGACGACGGCGGCTGCTCGGGAGCCGGCTGGCGCACCGAGGCCTGCGGGCTCGGCGTCGACGCAGCATGGCGCTCCTGCTGGGGCTGGGGCGGGCGCCTTCCTGGGGCTGACCGCTGGCCTGATCCGCGGCGATGGTGCCGACGGCGCGGTGGCTCAGGCAGCCGTGGCCACCCTGCCGCGCCTCCTGCCGGGTCTTCCCGGATGTTCGTCGTCTGGCCGCCACCGGCGTGCTGCGAGGCCTGCTGGATACGCGCACGCCCTTCGTCGTACACAGCCAGGGGGCGGTCTGCGTCGTCGTCAACGCGATCCTGCTCTACGGCATCGGGATGGGGATCGCGGGACCGAAAACGCCGGAACCGCGATCGCGCAGACGGCCATGGCGCTGGCGCTGGCCGGTCGATCGCCCGGGCGGCGGGCGGCCGGCGTGGGTCTGCCCCCACCGCCAGGGCCTGCGGGCCTCCTGGGCAGTGGGGCGCCGCTACTCATCCGCTCACTGAGCCTGCGGGTGGCGATCCTGGTGACCGTGCGGGCGGCGACCGCGCTCGAGGAGGTGCCGCTGGCCGCCCACCAGTGGTCAACGCCCTGTGGACCTTCGCGGCCTTCGCCCTGGACGCACTGGCGGTGGCGGCGCAGGCGCTCATCGGCACCAGCCTGGGACAAGCCCGAAAGGGCGTGACACGGGCCGACCGCACCGAGGCTGAGGCCCCCACCGAGGAGACCGGCGCTGCGGCGACCGCCGGCTGGTCCAGTGACGGGGCTCCTGAAGCGCATGCTGGCCTGGGCGCGACGGGTCCTCATCGGAGTGCTGCGCGGCAGGCGCCGCCTGGCTGCCCGCCTTTCACCTCTGACGCGGGCGTCATCGCGGCGGCGACTCCAACACTCCTGGTCGCGGCAGGCATGCAGCCACTCGCCGGGATCGTCTTCCTCCTCGACGGCGTGCTCGCGGGCGCCGCGACGGCCGCTACCTGGCCCGGGCGGGCCTGCGGTGACGCTGGTGCCCTCGTGCACTCTCGCGCTGCTGATCGGGGCGGCGTGCTGCGCGGGGCTGATGGGGCGACGTCGGGCCTGGTGCTGCTGTGGATCGCCTTCGCCTGGGTCTTCATGGCCGCCCGCAGCTTCACCACCACCCGCGCTCGCGCGGCACGCGCGACACCACTGATCGGCCCTTCCCGCGCTGTCGTACCTTATGCCTCGAGGTCGAGGGTTCAGGGCACTGTGCTGTCTCCTCACTTCTGAGACATGTGAGTTGTCATGACGTCTGAGACATCTGCTCAGGCAGGAACCCAGACAGGCTAAGTGGTCCAGGGGCGAGGATGGCTTAGGGAGCGAGACATGACAGGGTGTGGTGTCCATGGTGCTGACATCACAGGCGCACCGGCGCCGCACAACAAAAAGAACCGCAGAATTCCAACGATCCCCGCTGCGTGATTTCCGGCAGGCTCTGTCATGTCAGCACCGTGGACACCAGGCCGCGCAGGAGCGAGATCAGCGGGCCTTGCGGCGGTGCCCGCACCTCCGTCAACGGTCACTCCTGCGCCGCTCCCTGACCCGTCGTCTGCGCTGGGGTACGGAGGCTATGACTCAACGCCGGTCCCGCCTCAGGTCGGCCTGCTCCACGGTCGGGATCTCACTGCCAAGGGTTGTGCACTGCACGAAGGCCCCCACCCACCCAAAGTGCACTCCCACCCTCGTCCAGTAACACACCTCGTGCAGTGCATCCGATGACGCCAGCAGCCACCACAGTGACCGGGCCTGCCCCTCTCCGGCAGACTGAGCAGCAGCCTCCCATACGGCAGACACACCCCACCGATGTCTCAGATGTCATGACATCCGAAACTCCGAAAGCCATGAGACCTCACAGACCCCGACAACGCCGTCGGGCCGGAATCCCCACGGGAGGACCCGGCCCGACGCGCGTGAATGCGGCGCTCAGCGCGCGGGAACGACGTTGACCTCGAGCCACGACGTCAGCGTGCGAGGCGCACGGAGGCACTGTGACGGCCGGTCGACTTGATCGGCGGACGACCTGAATCTTTCGGCGGTCGACGGCGGGGCCGCCGGCGAGCCCTTGACGCGGCGTCGGCCCGGGGTCGCGGTGTGATGGCGCCAGAGGGCGGCTGCGTGTCACCGGCGGTCGCGGAGACGGTCGCAACGTTCTCCTGCAGCCAGGCGCGGGCGGTCTGGGCGTGCTCGAGGGACTCGATGGGCCCGTCGACCTCGCATCTGGTCGATCTGGCGCTGGGCGCCCGCAGTCCCACGGGGTGGCCACTTGGGGCTGGAGGTAGTTGCAGGGCGTGGCCGTCGCCCGGCCTCCGACCTCGCCGGCGGAGCCGAGGGTGGAACGTCGCGTGAGATGAGCTGGCTGGTCATGCGCGTGCCTCCGGTCAGCGAGCCGAGGCTCGAGTAGGCAGCAGAGCCATCTCGCGGGCGTTCTTCACGGCACTGGCGATCTTGCGCTGCTCCTGGACGGAGACGCCGGTGACGCGACGGGCGCGGATCTTTGCCGCGGTCGGAGATGAACTTCCGCAGCGTGGCGGTGTCCTTGTAGTCGATGGTGCCGACCCTTGATGGCCTTGACGACTGACCTTCTTCGGCTTGCGAGTTGGGGCTTCGCCATGGTGGTACTCCTTGGTCATCGAGCGCCTGGGCGCTCTACGAGATGAAAAGTGTGTGTGTGAACGGGACGACGACGTCGCGGCTTTTAGAACGAGGGCTCGTCACCCGAAGGTGGAGCGCCCGTGGCCACGGGTCGTCCGCGGCGCCGCCAGCAGGGGCGTTGTACCCGGACTGGCCCTCAGCCACCGAAGCCGCCACCGCCGTTGTAGCCGCCCTGCTGGGGCGCGCCCTGGTTATCCGCCTGACCGCCCTGGTTGCCGCCGAAGCCGCCGCCCTGCCGCCCTGACCTCCGCCGGAAAGACGCCTGGCCGCCACCGCGCGGCTGGCGGGTGACCTGGGCGCGGCGCGCAGGAGGGCCGATTCATCGACCTGCATCTCCACCACCGTGCGGTTCTCGCCCTCACGGGTGGTGTAGGCGCTGGACCAGCCGGCCCTGGACGATGACGCGCGTGCCTTGGTCAGCGACCGGCCACGTTCTCCGCGGCGTCGCGCCAGATCGAGCAGCACGCAGACAGGGTCTCCCCGTCCTTCCACTCGCCGGCCTGGCGGTCGAAGGTACGCGGCGTGGAGGCGACCGTGAAGGCCACCGCTGCGGGAGGGCGTGAAGCGCATCGGTCGCGGTGAGTTCCCGACGACGGTGATGATGGTGTCTCCGGCCATGGCGTTGTCTCCGTTCCCGGTAGAGGCTCAGGCCCTCGGGACGCAGCAAATTTGTGCGCAGGACGGTCTCGTTGAGGCCAGTGGCGGTCGAGCCCTGGGCGATCTCAGGCGTGGTGGTCATGTCCACGACGCAGCGGCCTCGGACTTCTTCTTGATGTCGTGGCCAGCCGGCGCTGCCCGATGTCGACCTTGTCACGGTGCCCCCGTTGCTGGAACGACCTGCAGCAAACTGCTCGAGCGTCGCGTTGGCGGTGCGCTCGTCCGTCTCGGGTCGAGGATGATCGTGATCTCGTGACGCATGCTTGGTACCCACCTCCTCTGGTCCTGTGGCGGTCACGGTCCTTCCGTGACGGAGGGTGATGCGTGCGGCGCACCATCCGGTGGACAGAGGTCCATCCGCCTGACGGCGCAGCCAGTTCGCCACATTAACGGACAACCGGGTGGCCCTGAAAGCCGAGACGGTGGGCCGACGACGTGCCATGCAACACGTCATCGGCCCACCGTCAGGCGTCCGACGGGACAGGGTCAGTCGGCGGACAGCGAGGCGCTAGAGGACACCGCCCTGGTTGCCGCCGTTATTACCACCGCCGTTGTTTCCGCCGTTGCCGCCATTGTTGCCGCCGCCTTGGTCGCCGGGGTTGCCGCGGTTGCCGCCGCCGCCCTGGTCGCCGCCGCCTTGGTCGCCGGGGTTGCCGCGGTTACCGCCAGCCGCCCTGGTCGCCGCCATTGTTGCCGCCGTTTTGGTCACCTTGACCGCCCTGGTCTTCACCGGGCTTCTTCTGGGAGTCCGAGTGCTCGGTCTGCTTCCGTCAGGCTGCGGGTGCCCTGCGGCGTCGGCTCAGTGGTCGGCTGCGGGGTGGGGTCGCAGTCGCCTCGGGCGGAGCGGTGGGGGTCGTGGTCGCCTCCTCGGCTCGCCGGTGGGCTTGGCGGTCTGCGGAACCGTTCCACCAGGTGGCCAGCAGGCTCCGGCCGCCGGCGGGAGAGTCCTCAACCTCCAGCCCCCTCGTGCGCGACATTCATGTAGTCGATGAAGATGTGTCCGGCAGGTCGAGGCGGGTGATCTCGTCGTACTCCCAGGGCTCGATCGATCCTCCAGCCGTCCGTTCCGTCTGGTAGAGGGTCACCGCGTGACCACTGCGGAGTGAAAACCACGAACTGGGCGGACTTGTTGTCCGACGACGATCCGGTCTCGCGCGGCGACCGGACGATCCATCTTGGCGGCCCACCTTGTCCGCACTGCCGTTCGGTCGGAGACGCGACCTGCTGGCGGGCGTGGGTCGTGTCGCCATAACGTCCTCATCGAACTCGCGATGCCCTTAGCTGTCCGCCGTGTAGCGGTCCGTGCCATCGGGGGTTCTTGAGGAGGCCACGATGTGTCGTGCCGGATGCCCCTGCGAGGCGAAGGTGAGTAGGCCGTAAATCGCGATGTCGATCGTGTGCCGGGAGGCCGAGCCGAGCACGTTCTGGACAAGAGTCCGCTGCTCCGGGGTCTTCAGACCCTGGGTGTTCTCCGGGTAGCCGGCGCGGTTCGCCACCTTGGCCGTGATCCCCTCCTCCAGGTCCTCGGCATTCTGGCGAGCCCTGTTGATTTGCGGGAGGTAGGTGTTGAGCGACTGCTCCGTGGCCTGGGTGAGGCTGGCCCACTTCAGGGAGACATTCTTGAAGTTCTGGAACTGATGGCCTCGGTGAGTTCATCGGCGAGGTGGCCGGACAGCCGCTGTTCAAGCGACGTCCGTTCTCCAGGGCGCCACCAGCGCGAAGGGCTTGAAGGTGGAGCCGGCCTGGGCGATGGCATCGGTCGAGGTGTTGACCTGACTGGTCAGATAGTCATCACCCCCGTAGAGCGCCAGCAGACCGCCCGTCTTGGGGTCGATGGACACCAGCGCCTTGCGCAGGTTCGGCGAGGCGCCAGGACGCAGTGATTTGACCGAATTGACAGCGGTGGGCCTCTGGTCCTTCTGGCTGATCGTGGTGACGATCTTGAAACCGCCGGTGTCGATCCGCTCCGGGCGGAGTCTTGTCGCTTGTCTCGTAGCTCAGAGGCGCACCATCTCTCTGCAGCAGGTATGCCGTTGGTGCCGGAGTAGACCTGCTTGGTCTGGGACTCCTCGATGTGCGGCATACCCGTCTGCTTGGCCTCGTTGTACTGGGCCTGGGTGATGTGGCAGTCGTCGAGCACGACGTTGCAGGACCTCGTCCCCACATGCCTCGGCCTCTCTCTCGGGTTCTCGGCGCCCAGGCGCTGGGGACGGCAGGATCCGCCAGGAGCGCAGCTCCGAGCTCATGTCCTGTGCGGATGGCCGAGCGAAGGCCTGCGAGGCAGCCTTCTTCTCGATGCCACGGCGCGTGACGATAATAGACCGAAATGCTGAGGTAGTCGCCCAGAATCTCCTCTCCTGGGCTTCTCGGTCGATCTTGATGGCCGCGATGGCCTGCTCGTTGCCAGCCGGAGCAGGGCCCGGTGGTGCTCGACGCAGTAGTTCTTCACGTACCGTTGCGTCAGGGTCGAGGCGCCCTGGGTGTCGCCTCCGCGCGGGTTGTCGATGAGGGCGCGCGCGTGCCCTTGGATCGACGCCCTTGTTGGAGTAGAAGGAACGGTGCTCGAGGCCACCGCCGCGCGTTGCAGCCGACTGTGGTCCGGCAGGGTGGAGGCGTCCACCGACTGCCGGCTGATCTCCGCGAACTTCATCTCCCGGTGTTTCCGTCTGCGTATTAGACCGTACTGCTCTGAGCCAGCGCGAACTCTCGCTGGGCTTGGGCGCTTTGATGGTGTTGTAGGCCGCCATGAAGGCGCGCTGACAGTGCTGAGCACCGCAGGAAGACGCCCAGGATGAACCGCCAGCGTGGGGATCCAGCGGTGAATCTTGCCCACATACCGGCGCGTAGTTGGAAGAAACGGCGCTTTGCGCCCCGAGGCGGCGTCCTCGGAGCGCTTCGGCCTTCGACTGCTTGCGCTCCTTTCCGGGCTTCTTACCGCTCGAGACCCTGCCCGGGGTACGCCGACCGGCGCTGGCCACCTGGGTCAGGCTTTGCTGCCGACGGGCGGCTGGGTCACTTCCCACTCGTGCCTTCCTACGCGCTCCTCATTTCGGTTGATGTCATGGAGGTGACTGGGTGCCGCGACGGCGCGGGATAACGCTCCGGTTGCGACATGAGGTCCTCATCATGACCGATGTTGGCTGCTGGCGCCGACTCTCGAAGGCGGTCACCGTCCAGCAGGACCGCCGTAACGATCAGGGTAATCGCTGCGGACAAGCGCATCGGGCGCCGACATGCGTCCAGTATGAAGGAACACCGGGCCGTGATGGTAGCGATGCGGACTGGGAACCAGCCATGACGCGACCGACTCACGTTATCGTTGTCACCACAATCACGCCCCGAACAGCGCTCTCAGCGCGCTGAGGGTCATTGCGCACCAGGAGCAGAATGTTGAGTTCGCGCCCAGCCAGCGGCAAAGCACACCGGGGCGGCGTATCCACCGGACAATGGTCCTCGGCTGCCAGTGAGCGCAATCCATGGGGTGCAGATCACAGGTTCAGTGAGGTGGATCTCAGCCTCAGCAGTATAGTGGTATCACCAGTCTCAGTATTTAGTCTCATCGTCTCATCATCGCCAAGACGCCGATCGGCACTGGTCAGTCCTCCGGATCTGGCGGTCTCATCCCGGCGTCGCTGTGCGGGGTCCTTCTGGCCGCCACTGTGGTCCCGATGCCGAGGCGGGACATGGACGAGGACGAGGGTGGAAGCGCCTGGAGAACCCGGGTTCCGCGCCACCGTCCACTCCGAACAGAGACCCTCATCGGCAAGGTGTTCCGCCCGGGCCTACCGCGCCACCTGGATCTTCACGGGCGCCATCACCGTCGTCGTCATCCTGGGCGCCCTGGAGGTACTGCGTCCCCAGTTCCCGGGGCGACAACGGCGCCATGGGACGCCTGAACATGGTTCTGGTCATCCAGATGGTCTGCTCGCCGCCAGAACACTCATCTTTTGACCTGCAAAGGGTGCAGGCCGGCAGATCGCCTCCACCGCGCCGTCTGTTCAAGCGGGGCCACTGCCATGCTCCATCTTCGGGGTCGCCTGGATGACCGGACGGGTCGTCCACGCCCACCTGGAGCCTGGAGCCTGGCCTCGGGGTCCTGTCCACCACGTGTGGATCGCCATCGTCCTGTTCATCATCAACAGGCTGGTGAACTCCCAGGTATCGGCCTCATCGTAGCCCCCCATGGCCCTGTCCTCGGGGAGTGAGCCCGGTGGTCGTCATCAGGTTCATCCCCGGCGCCTCTACGAATGCTCATCCTGCCCACCCTCGGACCTGGCGGCGATCGGCTTCGACCCCACCGGCACCACCCACATCCAGTAAGGCGTCATCAACCCACTCCTTCCTGGTGCTTGAGCTCATCGGGTACTCACCTCCTGCGTCGTGGGCACTGCACTGTCCCATGCTCTGTCCTGGGCGCCTGCCTGAGCGCTCGACGTCGTACCGACGGTCGACGCGAACGGCGACCGACCGGCGGGTGCGACGTCGAACACGGAAGCGGTCGCTTCTGGGCAGAACATAACAGGGAGCGTGTCGTTGGTCCGACAAATGGTGCCGTAACCAGCTACAGACGGCCACCACTTCCGCCATCGCCCTGCGTTTGGGTGCTGGGACTCCCCGTTCAGCGGCACCAGTCCAAGCGAGTGGGGCGGACCGTCTCATGTCTGATCTGGCTCGCCAGCGCGGGCGTTTTCTCCATCGCTGGCTCACCGCCCTGTGCGCCGACCAGCGCGATCAGACCTTCCTCGACTCCTGCCTGGAGGCTGGCCGTCACCCCGAGCTGCCCGCTCCTTCGTCCTGGACCAGCCGAACTGGCGCGGGCCCTATCGCTGCCTGAGGACGCGACCAGGCGCTGCCTCCGACTACGTCGAGGCTGCCGGGTGCTCGGCGGCGTCCTGCATAACCCGCAACAACCGCCGCACCACTGCCAGCGTCTTCCACGTCGCCCGGGCAGCCTGCGGTCCCCGATGACAGATCGCCGTCCCGCGCGATGTCTTCGCCGCCTGCTGGCCATGCGTGTTACCCTGAGGACCTGCTGACCCTGCCGTGGGCCTCCGCCAGGAAGGACCGGCCGCTGCTCGTGTCCTGCTGCTGCGCCCCGTCTCGTCATGCCCGGGTCCCGGCCTCCGCCCAGCGCTCCGGGATCGTTTCATCGCCCCGGCGGCCTGGTCTCAACCTGGACTTCGTCGAGGCATCTTCGGCAACAGCGGCGGCCTACCGCGGTGGCTCCTCCTAGCGCCGGGTCTGGACGGGCCACACCGGCTGCGTCATCCTCGCCCCACCACCCACCCTGATGACTAAGAAGGTGGGCCTGCCCACTCCTGGGAGGCCACCGAGCGTCACGCCGCGACAGCCAGTGCTGGAAGGACGAGCCGAGGCTCTACAACGGCAGCAAGGCCTTCAGGTGCGTATTGCCCGACCAGGCGCAACGTCATCGTCACCGTCATCGCGAACCTTCTTCGGCTACTGCAGAGGAGTCCGAACCCAGATCGGGCTCGGCGGCCTCTTCGGCTGCGTGGAGGAGGGCACGCCGGCGGCGCCGTCGCCTACGCGCTACAACCTGGTCGGTACGCAGGCGTCACACCCTGAGGCTGACCCTCGAGCGTCATCGAGCACAGCCCCGGCCGCTTCGAGGCGCGCGAGACAGGTCGGCCGTCGTCGTGGCCGGCCACCGTGAGAGAAGATTGCTGGTGCCCGCCGGCGCCACTACTCGATGCGCAGCAGACGATCCTGGACCGGCAGCGGCCGACTCGGTGATCACTGCTGGTGGGCGCGCCTACGTGGCTGGCTACCGGGTCCACGCTTTTCCGCGGGCAACGCAGTGGCACCTGGTGACGCCCTGGTCACAGGCCCTGAAGCCGGCCACCGTGTCTCCGGCGGCGGCAATCGAAGATCTCGGTCCTCCTGGACGCCTTCGTCTGGTGGGGCCTGCGTCGGCGTCGACGAGGACTTCGACGCCATCAGGCGATCTCGACAAACGCTTCGCCGACCGCTTCGTCGACCGACCAACAAGAACAGCAACCACCGCTCAGTCCTCTCCGGCAGCTCGCTGGGAAGCGTCATCAGGCTGACGCCGTCGTCGATGTACCGAGGTACAACGCCTTCCTGGAGTCGGCCCACATCGGAGGCGTCTTCACCGTCAGCGCTTCTACCAGCCAGGGCCCGAGACTGGCGCAGCGCCGTGGGCATCATCAGCATTGCGTAAGACGCTCCCTGCGCCTGGACGGTGAGGTCATCAGGGTCAACGCGCTGCGCGTGGGCGCTTCCGAGGACGACTGGCGCGCAACCTGCTATCCTGGCGGACTTCTCGCCGGCAGCCCAGGGTCAGACCGAGGACGACATCACCACCTCGATCGTGGCCCCGGTTAACCTGGTCTCACCCAGACTCAGGCATCGCGCGATTCGTCACCAACTGCGAGTCCACTGCTCTTCCAGCGGCCCGACGACGCGATCGTGCGCAGCCTGACAAACGAACCGGTCGGATATGTCGGATCCGCAGGCGGACCTGTTCATCTCCCAACTTCCGGCGCTGACGGCCCGCCGATGCCGGAGTGGCCGCCCCGGCCTGTCCCGCTTGCCAGCCATGCAGGCCTGGTGGCCTTTGCCGCCGCCTGCTGCCCGAGGCCGAGGACCCGCCGAGCAGACCTGCTGGGTCTCACGGCAATCCGCGCCTGGTCAACGGCGCCCCACCAGAACCCCGTTACCTCAGGTCGGTATCGCCAGCCCGAAGGACGTGGCGCTGGCGAACCTGACCAACCACCTCTTCCGGGACGTCCCCTGGACGAGGCGCTGCGCCACAGCGACGTCGGTCGTCGCCGCCAGGCGCCACAACCGCCGAGGACGGGGTTCCGCCGCTGTGCGCCTACAACCCGCTGCACTGGCCGTTGCCCGAGTTGTTCGCGGAGTTCATCTCCTCCGCGACCGGCAAGTCCCCTCGACGACGGGCGCCGGCGATGAGGTGCGCTCACAAGGCCCGTTCAACGCCCTGCCGGCCATCTACGGCCTCAACGGCCCCTACTTGTGTCCCTGCGCCCTCAGTGGCTACGACGGCTGGCTGTCCTCGACCATACATCGGCCCGAAGGTGCAGGTATTACGACATCTCGCTGCTCATCCCGAGATCTTCTCGCGCATGAGCGCTGAGGGCGACGCCCACCGCCTCGTCGAGGGCGGCTACCTCCGACGCATCGAGGACTTCTACAGTACGGTCGCACCGTCAGGCACTCGCGCCTGGGCTGCCGCGAACAGACCTTCCTCTGCCTTCTTCGGCCGGATCTTCTGCCCCGACGTCGGTCTTCACCGAGGGATGCTGCGTCGGGCGCGGATGAGGCGGTCTTCTTCTGACTCGGTGGATATCATCGTCACCACCCACAGGTGGTGGCTGAACACTACCGGGCCGACGGCGTCATCAGTGGGCCGTGCCGCCGCCTGGCCTGGAATCATGATCGTGGCGCCTCCCGCGGGGCTGGGACCCTGGCAGGCGGGTTCGCACGCCCTGTTCGAGCGGGAGAACATCCTGGGCTCGTCGTGGTTTGCCTGCAGCGCCTGGACGCCAAAGGTCGCCCGCGACACCCGCCTGGCCAGCAGGCCATCGAGGACCACCTCCGCACCGCGGAGACAACGGGGAGGTCGTCAGGCACCACAGGCATCGGTGCTGGCGAACCGCGCCTGGCTGGACAGGTCGGGCTCTCCCGCCTGCCGCAGCGACTTACTCATTAGGCACGCTCGACCTCCCAGCCCTCGCTGGCCTGAGCGGACGTCGCCGGTGCTGCCTCCCGCAGGCGGTGGCGCGCCACCCTCTCGCTGACGACCGAGCGCGTGTGGGGAACAGGATTCATTCCCCCACACGCCTCTGAACTCCTGTCTCTCAGTACCGATGGACAAGGCTGGCGGGCGCCGGTCCAGCCAACGTCGGCGTTTGCCGGACAGGTGCCGAGTGGCGTTGGCCCAGGGAAGACTGCATGACGTGAGCGACTCCGCGATGAGGACGAGCGACTCGTGGCAGGCCGCACGGGCCCCGGCAGGTGCCATGGTCGAAGCCGTGCATCGGTTGACCCCTGGATCGTTGAGCACGGACTCCGGACGCCCCTCGGGCAATCCATCCAGTCCTCGAACTTCGCGTGGACGATCAGCGTCGTTGCCGAACTCGCCCGGCGGTCGACCCGTGGCGGGTGGTCAGCGTGATGTAGCGATCTTGGGCTGGGCGTCGGCTGGTTGGGGACCGGGGCGATGACCTCGACACTCGGGGTCGACGAGGCTCCTGACTCTGTACCTTGAACGTACAGGTCTTGGCCGTGGAGACGACCAATCTCGTCACCCTCATGGAGCGAGGTCGATGCGGCGGAAGAGTTACCATGGGTACGGCGGTGCCCGGCGATCGCGAAGTTGCCGACCTCACCGGTAGGTGTTGGTGTAGTGGCCGCCGCGGCCTGGTCCAGAACGTCGGGCCAGTGCCTCATGATGGGCATGTTGTTGTTGGTGACATATAACCGTACCGCGGGGACAGGCATCCCAATGGTCTCGCCGTAGGCCTGTGCTCCACTTGACGGGCGGAGCATCGTAGTGCTTCTCGCCTGCCCGCGGGGAGTCGACCTGCTTCTCATTGGAACTGGCGCCACCGCCCACTCGCGTTCAACGTCAATGCGGTCCACCACAGCGCCCAGCACAGAAGAAGGGCGACAACGGGACCGGCGGTGATGGCGACTCCTGATTCGGTCAAGGTGCCGTTCGAAGACTCGGACAGCGACTCTGGCCGGGTGCTCAGTGTCCTGAACCTCCTCGATCATCGCCTCCTCAGAACAAGGGACGTCATCGACTGGCAGCCCCAGTCTGAAGGACACCCCATGACCAGCCTGGTGGGTAGACTCATCACAGGATGCACCGTGAGGCTACATGTCCTGGCTGAGGCCGGATGTGTGCGGTGGTCATGCCACCATCCCAACCAGTGAGGGAGACCCCAGGGTGGCCTCGGAAGAGATCACAGCGGACGACATGGAAGCAAAGAACAAGAGAAGGTCTCGAAGAAGGGGCTCAGAGAAGAACAACAGAAAGGAGCTGAGGGCACAGGCTCGAAGAGGGCTCTGCCTCTGAAGACGGAGGCTAGGGCAAAGACGGCCAAGGGGAGCTCGAGAACAAATCGTCGTCGAAGAAGCACCCTAGGCATCCGGCAACCCAGCCAAAGGCAGCCAAGGCTCTCGAGGAGGTCGCGCGCCGCATCCAGGTCTCCTTGCCCACACTTAAGAAGGTCAAGGACACCGCGTCTCCGCGCTGGTACGCCCTACTCACATGGTGACGCTCCTGGTCATCGGGCTGCTGGGTTGTCGCCACCTACCTCTTTCCAGGGCAGGTACCCGCCGCCCCACTTCGCCGAGCACCACGCCGGAGACTGGCTGTACAACTGGCAACAACCTCTACATCGGCTTCCCCATCATGACGTCGGGCTTCCTCCGGTCTGCTTCGCTGGAAAGTAGCAGGCTCGAGACACCACGCGATCAGGCATCAGCCACAGGTTCTCGAGCATCGGCTCGAGCCTTGTCGTCATGCAGCGCTCCCTGCACCAGGCGCACCCGGCTGCGGGTTGATACAGCGGGTTGAGCAGGCCGACGTCGCTGCTTAGCAGTCGTCATCACCGAGGGCCGCCCTACAAAGGGGCCGCTAAGATCCCCGGAGCCGGCACGCGCTGGCCTCCGGCCCGGATCCCGCTTCTCCCCAGGGCATCTGTGGATCATGGACAACTGACTCCCACAACCCACGTCGACTTTCCCTATGTGTGGACAGGCCTGTGGATAACTACTATCGCTGGTGTTTCCCACACCTGTGTCCCACAGATGATGGATGATCTAGAGGTGTTCTTTCAGGTTTGCCATTCATGACCGCACGACTGCGCAGTGCGTCTCAGGGGCGGTGCATCTCATAAAGTGTTGTCTCCTCGCTTCTGAGACATGTGGGTGCTCAAGTGCCTCTCTGAGACACTCGCTCGGATCGGGCCCCGAAGATGAGCTGCGGTGGTAGTGACGCGATGAGCCGAGAAGAGGCCTGGCAGGTCGTTGGTGTCCAGGGTGCCTGACGTTAAAGGCGCACCGGATCCGCACGCCGAGAAGAAGAACCGCAGGATTCCAACGATCCCGCTGGGAACATTGACGTTGGGCCCGTCCATGTCGCGCTGTGGGACACCGGGCGCGCGGGAGCGAGTCGTTCGCAACGGCAGGCCGAGGCCTCCCGTCACGGTCCTCCCTGCACGCGCTGCCCGCTTGCGCCTGCAGCGTCCGGTGATCATGGTTCGACTCCGGCCCGCCCGGGAGTTGGCCGTCTTACCTCGAGTCGGCCTTCTCCACGAGGGCCGGGATCCACTGACCAGAGTTGCGCGTACTGCACGAAGGCTCCACCCACCCTCAGGCACCGCAACCTCGTCCAGTAGCACCGCCCTCGTGCAGTGGCGTCCAGACGACGCCGTAAAGCCACCACAGTGACCAAGGCACCCCTCCGACAGGCCGAAGCGTAGCACTCCCACCTGGCCGACGCGCACCCCAAGCGGCGTCTGAGAAGTCATCATGACATCCGAAACTCAGCGTCATGAGACAACGCAGGGCGGTGCATCTCTCAGAGGAGGTCCCAGAAGCAGGTCGCAGGCCCCACCAGACCACCGCGACCGCGATGGTTCCGGCGATCCTACGGACCGCCCGCTTCGTGGCGCTCCAGGCGTGAGATCGCCGAGACGATCCCTCCGACGACAAGCCCCACCGAGGTGCCCCTGCCAGGAGATGTTGGCCCCAGGAAGGAGATGACGGGCATTGATCGCCACCAGCGCCACGATCCCCGAGGTGTCCCCGTCCGAGGCGCCGCTGCGATGAACATGGCCGAGAACAGGCCGAAGACCGCTCCCGAGGCGCCCACCGTCAGCGTGAGCCAGGACTCCGTGCCCGGCCAGGAGGCCAGTAGATCGTTGTCGAGGCCGCAGGGCGCTGAGCAGGTAGACGCAGGTGAAGCGCCTCGAGCACCGGCTCCGAGCACCGCCCGTACCCACAGAGCCCCGCATGTTGAAGCCGAGGTGCATGTAGTTCGCATGGAGGAAGGCGGTGGTCAGGAACCGCCAGGGCTCGGGCGGCCAGTGCCGGCACGAAAGCGAGGCGGAGCTCCAGCGACTGCATCGTCACCTCGGGGATGAGAGCACTTGACGCGTGAACGACGACACACAGGCCGACGAGGATCTTGGTGACCAGGCACCGGAGACCACGTTCCGCCCAGCAGCTGCTCGCCTGACGTCGGCCGGCCTGGGACGACGGAGCACAGTCCACTGAGTGCACCCCACCGAGCTGGGCACCTGGCGGGCGGGACAGGTGGGTCGGTCGCAGCGCTGGCAGCGCACGTAGGCCACCGTGCCCGGGTGCCGCGGGCACACAGGCGGTGCCTGCTGCGAAACGAGTTCGTCGAGGTCATCGGATGCTCCTGTGCGGATGATCGAGGCTGAGCGGGTGAGGACGGGTGAACCGGATACGACGACGCCGCCGGGACGCGGGTCCCAGCGGCGTCACAGAAGCGAGTCACACCTGATTCCGGTGCTTCGGTTGCGGTGCGGTGGGCGGCCCCTCGTTGCTGAGCGGCCGCCCCATGCCCTTGTGGAAACTACTCGGTGATGTCCACCGAGGTGATGATGACGTCCTGCACCGGGCGGTCGCGCGGGTCGGTCTCCACAGCGGAGATCGCGTCGACGACGGCGCGGGAGGCCTCGTCGGTGACGGCACCGAAGATCGTGTGCTTGCCCTGGAGCCACTCGGTGGGGGCGGTGGTGATGAAGAACTGCGAACCGTTGGTGCGCCTCGCGAGGCGGCGTCCGGCGTTGGCCATAGCCCAGGACGTAGGGGCGGCGAAGGTCAGGGAGGCGTCGATCTCGTCGTCGAAGACGAGCCAGGCCCTCGGTACCGTCGCAGCGGGTCACCGCCCTGGATCATGAAAACCGGGGATGACGCGGTGGAAGATGACGTTAGTCGTACGGCGGGCGTGGGACTCCGCGCCGGTGCGTGGATCCGTCCACGCCTTCTGACCAGTGGCCAGCCCCACGAAGTTGGAGACGGTCTCAGGAGCCTGCTCGGGGTAGAGCTCCAGGCGGATATCACCGAGGTTGGTGTGAGTCGCTTCCATGAGGTGACATGGTGGCACGGTCCCGGGCCCATCGGCATCGAACCCCTCAGTGGTGTGCGGTGCTGTTCACCCCAGGCAAAACGTCTGGACATCGTGTGGGCCAGGCCGCGCCGGGGTGCGACCATTGGTGCACGTTGCACAACGACCGTCTGTATCCGTATCCGTTTCCAACCTGGGAGGCAACCATGTCCTGCCTGACGAAGACATGCTGCGACAAGAAACTCGACACCAGTCATCTGCGCAGGAGGCGGCATCCTTGCCGGATCCGTCGTCGATCAGGCTGAGAGGCTGCCTGTGGGCTGCTCCGCGTCAGCAGGCCGCCGGGAACGTGGCCCGCGCGCCGCCAGGACGCACAGGAGCGTCTGGGCCGGTGGTCCACGAGGCCCTCTACCGGGTTGTCGAGGACTACATCCGCGTCGCAGCGCGCCGCCGTGGCTGCCCAGGCTGCCGCGGGTACGGACGGTACCCTGACAGAGCGCGCCCAGCGCGTGGCTGTTGCCGCAAAGTCCGCCGCATTGGAGGTTCCCGTGAAGAAGCAGAAGAAGCACCGCGTGCTCAAGACCCTGGGTTGGCTCGCCGTCGCCAGCGCCGCCGCTGCCGGCGCCTGATCGTCGTGGCGTCGTAGCCAGCCCGTTGAGGATCCGTGGGCCGGGGAGTACTGGGCCGACTCCACCGAGGATGAGGCCGGCTGCGCATCAGCCCCGAGGACGCTCAGGCCTGACCGCCCCTCTGAATTCACGACAGCGCCGCGCTGGACGCGAACCAGCGCGGCGCCGTCGATTGATTCCAATAGTCATTCCCTGCCGCACTGGGGCGCGAGACGGTCTGAGACCGGCAGGTCTCCGCGGCAGGCCAGCGATCAGGCCCGGTGACGGTGGACGCGGAATCCGGGGCCGATAGTCGCCGGCCGGGACCATCTCGGCCGAAGGAGATGGGGTCAGCTCAGTGACCTCGCCGCCACGAAACTCGGTGATGGTGTCCACGCCGTAGTCGAGGAGCACCGGGTTGAGCGGCGTCGACGGCACTGGGACTGTGTGCGCCTGGCGGGGAGAGCTCGATGAGACGCGGCGCGGTCTTGTTGACGAGCTCGATGAGGAGATGAAGACGAGGTCGCACTCGGGCAGGACGTACTCGCAGGCGCTGTCCGGCCAGTCACCGGGCTGAAGGTTGCGCTCGAGGCAGATGCTGACTCAGCGCGCGCCGGCCAGGGCGGCCTCGGCGAAGGGGAGTGCCCGATGACCGCGACCCTCTTGCCGACGATCATCTCTGGTAGAGTCGAAGACCTGGCTGCCAGGTCAGTCCCTCCCGGTGGGTTCGAATCCGTTGTCCGCAGCCGTCTGCTCACGCGAGTACCAGGAGTTGATGGCGGCCTGGCCGATGCTGGCCTCAGCCAGGTTCCAGGACTTCGCCAGGGCGCCGACATCGCGCAGTGGCCGTCCTCGAGCGGCCCGTCGTTGAGGGCCGGGCGGCTGCGCATCCATGGTCCAGGCCGTTCCGACACCGCCGGCGGAGTTGAGGCGTTAGCGGCTCCAGCAGGGCCCAGCCGCCGTGCGCACGACGACGTCGTCGGGCGGTCCGTCAAGAAGCGCGTCGTAGATCTCCCAGGGCTGTGACATGACCTCATCCTTCTGCAACCGGGCGGTGACTGAGCCTTACCTATCCTAAGCAGTCCCGCCCGACGGCGCAGCCATTCACCCCAGCGCCTCAGCAACTCCTCGCAGCATCGCCTCATCGCAGACAGAACCGGGCGCCACTACCCGAGCACCGCTGCCCGCACAATGAACGCACGTACAATGAGTGCACCGGAAGAATACTAATACGTCACTTTCCGACCGATGACGCAATTCATTGACGACACTCAACCGTGACATTGATTGCTGTTGAGTTGCAGGAAACTCACTGTGTTTCTCTGTGGAATTCCTAATGCTACCGTATCAAGGCCCATGCCCCTAAAGCGAGGTAGCGCTTCATGCTGCATCGATTCTTTGTCCGCTCGTACCGGCGGGAACTGACGTCATCGTCAACCCTCACGCCAGTCTCGTCGGAGACTGAGGGGCGGTGCCGCCATCTCGACATTTGCCCTGATTGCCGGCGCACTGGGCACGGCGACGCTCCCGCTCCCCGGCCGAGGCCATTTCATGGTAATCCTGCCGGAGGATCAGGGAAAATCACGCAGGTGATCGACTGGATCGACTGGACCGAGATGACTCAGTACCTCGCCCGGAAAGGCACGAGAATCCTTCCTGACGGAAGCACCGGCGTGGTCTGGTCGACTCCCCTCACGGATCTCCGGCGATAAGTGGCGAACCAGTCGATGCACCCTGTCAATGTGCTTTACCGCCGTAGGAAAAGAACGAGACAGGAGCTGCCCACGGACCGAGTCTGAGCGTCGGATACTATCCGGGTAACTGGAGGAGACGGCCTGTCTCACCTGTACAACGACAGCATTTCACTACACTGCCGGGGTCGCCAAGAAGCCCTATGCGACCTCATCGAGACCTGCCTCTGGGCATTGCCAACCTGAGGGACTCCTCCACGCAGCAGTTCCAGATCGAGTGCAGCGCCTGCCTGGTGACCTCCACCTCCCAGCCCGCGAGGCCAGCTGGAGCGCTTCCCCAACAAGGTGGAGGTTCCGATGGAGGGCATCGTCTTCGCCGATGCTGCTGAGGCCTCGAGCTGGCACATCGAACGTCAGAAGGTACATCTCGTTTCCCCGATCCCGTACGTCGCCTCCCAAGACGTCACCTACCGCCTGTTGGAGAGCGCCCGGACCCGGGATGCATCACGAACTCCGTCATCGGCAAGGTCTCCGTCTCCACCCCTGTTGGTAACCGGCCCGGCGTCAAGATGCGCCCGGACGACGCCGAAGTGCAGCGCCAAGGTCCCCAGCGGCTACGGCCTCCTCGGTCATGTTGCTGGGCAACATGCGCACCGGCTACGTCAGGATCCACGGAGGCGGACGAGGCGCCGTCGCCTTCGGTGTCGTCTCCTACATGGACTACGGCGACGCGCCTGAGAGCTACGGTGTCGCCGGCGGCGCGTTCCAGCCGGCCTGGAGCGGCGGGGAGCTGTCTGACAGCGGAGAGCGCAACATCGCCCGCGGCAAGGCACCGTATGAGGGTGACGCCGGAGACTGGTACAACCTGAGTGCGGCAACGGACCAGGGGAACGTGGCCACCACGAACTCCGCCGTCGTGCGTCTGGGTGCCCTGACGGACCATGATGACAACATCACCCACAGCGCTGGCGCCTCGAGGACAACACCACGGATATTGATGACGAGACGCTCCCGCCAACTGGGACCACGTCATCTGGACCGATATCGGCCAGAAGTGGAGTCAGGAGATCACCTGCTCGAGCAGCAACACCAAGATCGCCGGCTGGGTGGACTGGAACCGGGACGGCGTATTTTCCGCCGGTGAGCGCTCGCGGTGACCTCCTGCTCCAGCGCCGGTAAGGCCACTGTGACCTGGACCGTCCCCCAGGACGCCAAGCGGAGCACCATCAATAGCAGCTTGGTGCGGCCACCTTCATGCGTCTGCGCATCACAGCGCCCCGCCCAACGGGCGGGAGGCCGAGACCCTCAGCCCACTGGCATCGCGGTCAACGGTGAGGTCGAGGACCACCAGGGTGCAGGTCAGCTGCCCAACCTGTCCCTGGCCAAGCAGGTGGACAACACCGCGGCCCGGCTCCCTGGGTCTGTCCGCCAAGGACTGGACGCACTCGGCAACCCCAAGCGCGGTAGCACGCGCCTCAGGTGCCGGCGGCTTCGACTCCGTTACTTACCTGCCCCAGGGCCAGACGGTGCTGTCGAGGTCCTCGTCGTCTCCGTCGGCGGGTACAGGCCACCGTCTCCTGCGTGCCACATCCGAACTCGGATATCAGGACTCCGTCGTCGACGGTCAACTCCGCCTCAAGACCCTGGATCTGGCCACCGGTGAGTGGATGCAGTGCACGATGGTCCTTTACGGCTCAGCCCGGTCCAGGTCGTCTGGAGCAAGGTTGACGACGCCGGCAAGCCCGCTGGCGGGGACCGTCTTCACGCTTGGCCTCCCCGGCGCTCAACGGCGGTCAGAAGGAGGTGACCGACTGCGTCGTCACCAGCGGCAAGGCCACGTGCTCAACGGCTCGGTGGACCAGGACCCTCGTGCCGGGTTCTTCAAGGTCTCCGGGCTCACCTGGGGCGAGTACTCCATCACCGAGACCCAGGCACGGCCGGCTGCCACCTGTCCTCCACCACCTGACCAAGACCCTGGACGGATCGGCGCCGGCCGCAGGCGCCGACGACGACACCCCACCCTCGATCTGGGTCAGGTCACCAACACCGGATCAAGGTCGGCCACCTGGACCAAGACCGATGAGCAGGGCAACCCCATCAAAGGGTTCCCAGTGGTCATGGTTCCTCGGCTCAACGGTCGGCCCCAGCCGGACCAGACCCGCACCATCACCGACTGCGTAGGGCACCTGCGCCCAGGGCAGCGTGGACACCGATGGGAAACGGCGCCTTCAAGCTGGCGGATCTGGGCTACGGCTCCTACCGGCTCATTGAGACCAAGCGCCGGTCGGCTACATCCTGGACGCCACCCCCGCACCATCACCATTCTCACTCCCAGGGGCAGGTCGTGGCGCTGGGCAAGATCTCCAACCGCAGTCGGCGGTGCCCGCCATCCCCTTCACCGGGGAGCGCGGCCGACACCTTCCTCATCGCCGGAGGGCGGTGCTGGGGATCACGGTACCGGTCGCGATGATCCAGGCCTACCGACGCCGGCGGGCCCTGGACTCATGACCTGAGCGAACCATCAGGGACGCACGTGATGGGCCGCAGACACCTTGCGTGTCTGCGGCCCATCGACGTCAACCGCATCAGGCCGGATGCCTCACAGGGGCGGCAGGAGGATGTCGGTGACAGCGTCGACGGGTGGAGTGGTCGCCGGATCGGTGAGTACTCCTCGATGATCGGATGGTCTCGCGGTTCCTCGCCCGAGCTCAGCAACCACTGACCGTAGAGCCACCGGTAGGCGGCATGCATTGACGAGTACGGGCCGATGCTAACGCGATGATCGCGTACCGGCCGGCCGGCACCATCCTCTCAGCAGGTCGTGGGGAATCTTCGTACCGGGGTCGACGACGGTTCCAGCCGCCGAGCGCAGAGCAGCCGGGGAACGGCGTCAGGATCATCCTCATAGATGGCAACCATCAGACCCCGGGCCGGTCTCTGACTCGGCTGAATGCCGGCCAATATCCATATAGGAACCACGGTGCTCGGATACGGCAGAGTCGATAGCCACGGCGAGGTCTCCACGCTGCCCGCCCACCCCTGGTCCTGACTCACCGACGACGTCGATCCCGAACCACAACTCGTCACTGGTGAGTCAGATCGATGCCGGGCGTCCACCGATGCGGAATCGGCTGGGGTCGTCCTATGTCGCGGAGAAAGGCTCGACTGGAACACTTCCGGTGCCAGTGAACCCGGCTTTCCAGGCGATCCGTTCCACCGGCCACGAGGTCTCTGCTGAGCATGGCGGCAGCCCGCTCCAGACGGAGACGGCGTACGGTCTGAGCGGCCGTCTCCGCGCACCGCCAGTAGATGCGGTGCCAGTGATAACGGAGAACCCGGAGACGTGAGCGAGAGTCTCAGGCTGAGGTCCTCGTCAAGATGCGCATAGATGTGGTCGGTGACAACGTCGAGCTGGCGTTGGTACTGCTCAGCCTCATGTGTCCGAAAAGGACCCCGATGGACAGATGAATCGAGCCATCCGGAGCGTAGTACTCGTAGTCGGCACGATGGTCACGGGTCAGGTCGCTTGCGGGCCCAGACATCCACCACGCGTCATAGACACTCTGGCCGAGCATCAGCCAGCGTGACGATGTCGCGAGTGGAAACTCGGGATCGTCACAGTCACCTGACCAGGGAACCTGATCTCCGGCCTCGATGCGCCTGCCGATGACGAGGGTGTGAGACACCGTCGACATCGTCGCCGAGAGTCTCGTAGTCGGTGTGAGACCGCATAGATGCCGGGGCCGACGCCGGGCTATCTCGGTGCGAGAGCCCGGCGTCGGCAGCGGCCCGCCAGTGAGGAGGAATGGTGCGGGCCGCCTCTCGGTTCGATGTCCGAAGAGGCGGGCCAACGACGTCGAAAGACCGATCGTTTCTCTCATGCGCATCCCGGTGATGCCATCTGGGCGCCCAGAGACTCACTGACGATTCTTGCGGACCTGAGCGGGTCGTCAGTCCTGCCGAGTGGGTCAGGACGATCTTGCCGGTGGTGGTTCCGCGCGCACCGCGGTGACGGCCTGCGCCGCGTCCTGGATCGGGGAGGCGGTCGAGTGACGTGGACACGGAGCTCTCCGGGAGCCACGGGCTCCACCGCGCGCCTCAGGTGGCTTCCGACGAGCGCCGGGTTCGCCCGACTGAAGCACTGAGGTTGAAGCCGATGACGCCGATACCCCGCAGCCACGGCGACGTGGTGCTCACCTGCGGTCCTCCGCCCGGGAAGCGTCCCCCAAGCCAGGAGCCGTCCGCCGGTGCGCAGCAGGTCGAGGCTGCGCAGCCTGGCCGGGCCGGCCACCGGGTCGGCGACGACGTCGAACTGAGCGGGTCGGCCTCCGCGGGTCCTCAGTCAGCCAGGCCTCGTCATGAGCCCAGATCCAGGATCTCCTGGCGCTTGGCCTGGCTGCGGGTGACGCCGACGACGCGGCCCGCCCCCGAGCAGCCGGGCACCTGACCATCTGCGAGCCAAGACCACCGGCAGCGGCGTGACCAGTACGCTCTCACCGCGGCGCAGGTGGGCGATCTCCTCCAGGGCGACGAGCGCCGTCGTCGAGTTGGCCCGGAGCTGCCGCGGCCACGAGCCGGATCGAGTCCCGCGGGGAGCGGTACGACCAGCTCCGCAGGGGCCACGGCGACCTGCCCGTAGCCGCCACCCCGGTGATGGTCAGGGCGACGACGGCGTCCCCGACCCGGTAACCATCCACCCCCATCACCGAGGGCCGGACTCGACCACTCACCTCAGCGGGGTCAGGGCAGGTCGATGGGCACTGAGTCCTTCGGTGAAGAGCGCCTCGACGTAGCCGACACCGGCATGGTCCACATCCACGGCGATCTCGCCGGTCCGGGCTCAGGGGTGGGGGCCTCCTGGTGGCGCAGCCCGGACGCCGAGGCCATCGAAGTTGACGATCTGCATGGCCTCTCATGCAAAGCACCTTCCTGTATCAGTCACCAACATAGTGTCAGATACCTGATACACAACACGGAGCAGACCCGTCGCGATTCGCGGAGGCAGTGGTGATCTTGGGCCCGAGACAGCGGTGATCGGCGGTGTCTTGGCCGCTACTCGGCGATGAGGTCGTCCCGCAGGAGGGTGGTGACGCGCGAGCATCTCGGTGAGCTGCTGGCGCTCGCGCCGCGGTGAGGCCTCGGCCACACGCTGCTCGATGCGGCGTGCGACCTTGTCGGCGCGCAGCAGCAGGGCCTCACCCTCGGACGTGGTGACGCAATGAGGACCTTGGCGTGGTCGGAGGAGGGGTGGCGGGTGACGAGTCGTTTCTGCTCCAGCTTGGCGATGACGGTGGCCATCGTCTGCGGAGTGACGGCGGCGGCCCTGGCCAGCTGGGCCGAGGACTGCTCAGGCACGTGGTACAGGGAGAGCATGGCCGCGTACTGGGCCACGGTGAGTCCGAAGCGTCCCTCAGAGCCTCGGTCTTGGCGGCCATCATGGCCTGCTCCGGCCGACTTGATGTGTGGGCCGAGCCGCACTGCCAGTGTCCTCGTTGAGCTCGCGACGTCCTCGCCTCGGGGCGGAATGTCAACGGGCGGCTCACGGCGTTCATCCTAGGAGGCCTCGTCATCGGGGAGAAGATCTCCTCGATGGTCAGGCCGAAGACGCGAGCAATGGTGAAGGCCAGGGCCAGGAGGGTCATAGCGACCGGCTTCCAAAGCGTTGACCGTCTGGCGGGAGACCCCCAGCTCCTCGGCGAGCCTGGCCTGAGTCCGAGCACGCTGGGCACGCAGCACCTGAGATCGTTCCTCACCGGTACCGCCAGGCCCGTCCACAACGTTCCGATGATGAAGAACGCTCCCACACCATCACAACCCATGGGGCGCTGAGAAGAGGCAGGCCAACTTCCTCCATAAAGCCGTAGGCAATACAGGTGAGAATCGTTCCCGCCGGAAGAGATGACCAGAGCATCCAGCATCTTCTTCTGCCATCTCATCAATCTCTGGAGACATCCTCCTCATTGCCCACGCACAGCAGGCTCCGATCATGGGAAGCAGCACAACAATGAATCGCCACGGCTTCCCTCCACAGAATGGAGCCAGAATCTGTTGGCGAAAATAGCCAGAGAATAGCACCACACTATGGTGAACCGAACGAGTGAGCGACGTGTGCTTTTACGGTCACTACTCACGATGCCTGCGATGCTAACAGAACCGGAAGCCCAAGACCAAGCATCGAGACCCCAGTGAGCGACCACCAGCGGCCACAGACCGCCACGGCACCGCCAACGCATGCACCTATGAGTATCCCCACCAAGAAGGTGGTGACGAACCTGGCAAACTGCGCCCGCGGAGTCAACGGCGTCAATGCCGTGTGCTGAAGCGCGAAGAAGAATGCGATAACAACGAGTGCCGCGTTCCCTGGCAACGAGATTCGAGAACCTCAGCGACATACCCGCGATACAATCGCTTCTTCTGCCAGGGCGGTCGTCACCGGCATGACGAGCAAAGCCCACCATCCCATCCACAAGGGAGACACCATGCCATCCTCACGAGGCGGGAGGAGGCCCCTGATACGCAACCAGATTGCTAATGAAAGTCGAGATGAAAGAATCCAATGAACAGCATGATGAATGCCAGCAGTCCCCAGGCTGTGCCCAGCCGGCTGCAAGACAGAGAGATCACGCAGGCGACGATTCTGCCGAGCCGAGCATTGGGACAGGACAAGCAGGTGATGACGTCGGCGATCACTACGTCACGCTGGTCCAGAGAAGGGCCCGGTTATGACTCCAGTCGACGAAGGGCAGAACGATACCGGTGCCAGCGAAGAGCAGGACGGTTCGCATCAGGAGAAACACCACCACGCTGCGCCCGGTTCTTGTGACGTCAGGCAAGGAAGTCATGCCTCAAATATAGTGACCTTGTCATTCAGTCAAGGTTACTTTCCATCTCGACGACGTCCTCCCGAACGCCCCGTCGTCATCAGGTATGCACTGCCCAGGACCGTGCCGGCGATGACCGGGAAGGCGAGGATCACCTCATCGGTGGGGCGCACTCGACCCCATGAGCTCGCAGCGTCCGCTTCGCGAAGATCAGAAGGGGCAGGACGACCGGCAGCGCCGTGCCACCCCGGGTGTAGCGCCGGGCCAGGGCCGCTGAGCCCGGGTGGCTGAAGGTGTGCATGCCGTAGCCGTAGAGCGCGGCCTGGTGAGACGGGCGAGCGTCCACGGTGCGGTAGCCGTCAATGGAGGCAACAGCCATGAGGACACCCATGAGGACCAATCCCCAGGTAGACGTGCTCACGCGAGCAGCCGTGACGTCGGATGTCCTCGGGCAGGAAGGGACCTTGTCGAACAGCGGGTGCGTCCAGCCGGGCATTGTGGCCAGCTCCTCGAGGTCATGCGCCAGCCATGGGAAGAACAGTCCTCCGGTCGCCAGTGACTACAGGATCCATCACAGTCACCTCCAGTTGTCACAGTACCGGAGAAAGTAATCCCCGGGCGGACCACCATCATGGTCCACCTCGGGGAGGCGAGAGTATGATAATCAGTGGTGGAGCCAACAGGACTCGAACCCGTAACCCCTGCTTACGCAAAAGCAGGTGCGCCTGAGTGCGCCATGGCCCCTCAGGGAGGATGCTCACCGGTTCCGTCAGCTGCTAGTCAACGGGTCAGTGACCTCGGCCCACGCGGCCCGCTCCATACGGGGCACGCCTCAGAACGAGCCACGCGGCACAACCCGCAGCGGCCAGGAACGAAAAAGACCGCGGCTGATACGACTGCACGGTTCCTCAGCGAAACCTCCTCATCGTCTCACCGCGGACGGTGGAGACCCAAGCTGGACTCGAGACCAGCGACCTCACTCATATCAGGGATGCGCTCTAACCAACTGAGCTATGGGCCCTTGCGACCGGAGAAGATTAACCTGTCCGGCTATCGCAGACCAAATCCGATCACTCGTCCGCAAGCGTGAGATGGATCCCACCGACGAGGGTGAGCGGTGATGTTGTGAAAGGCGCCCAGCGTGGTCAGAGCGGTCACCAGACGATATCCACCACGGCGACAATCGTGGAGACGGCCAGGGCCCGCGGCAGCTCGAGGTAGGCCACGATCGCGGAGAAGGTGTTGGAGCGCTCACCAGCCGCCGTCTTGACGAGCTCCTCGATGGTGGAGAACACATGCGCCAGTCGAGCATGAACCACACGACCGCCGTGGCGACGATGAGCATGATGCCCGCGGCGAGCTGGGCAGGGAGCTCGCCTTCATCACTGACCAGGGGTCGACCCGGGTCAGGGCCGAGACGCACGCGGCGCGGCGGCGATGGTCTTCTTGCTCTTCTTGCTCTTGCCGCCCTGACGCGCTGCCGGGAGGCATCCGCGCCACCCACAATGGATGCGGCACCTGCGGACTGCCCACCGTCGGGGACATGAAACCGGCTGGCTCATGCTTCGACCTCACTCTCGTTGTCTTCCAACGCTACCGTGTCAGCCGCTGAGTCCGCAGGAGAGTCGCCAGTGTCACCTTCCGGGTCCTGGTGAGCCTGGGCCTGGTCGGTGGAGTCCGCCGAGTCGGCACTCGGGGCGCTATCGGCGGCATCGACCGCCTCCTCCATGTCCCGTTCGGTGTTGCGGGCCACAGCGATGATGCGGTCCCCGGCGTCGGGCTTGGCGAAAGTCACGCCCTGCGTGGTCCCTACCGTGCGCGAGACCTCGACGACGGCGGAGCGGACCACCTGCCCGAGCCATGATGCACGGGACCTCGTCCCCGGAGTCGGTCACCAGCGCGCCCACGAGGTTGCCTCGGGCCTCGACGAGGTTGGCGACCTTGACGCCCAGGCCGCCACGACCCTTGACGGGGTAGTCCACGACGTTGGTGCGCTTGGCGTAGCCGCCCTCGGTGACGACGAACAGGTCCGCGTCCTGCCAGGAGGGGTCGACGACGTCCATGCCCAGCAGGTAGTCGTCCTCACGGAAGGCGCATTCGGTGACGCCGCTGGTGGCCCGGCCCGTGGGGCACAGGGTGTCGTCGTCGGCGTGGAAGCGCAGCGACTGGCCGGCGCGGGAGACCAGCAGGAGGTCCTGCCCGGTGCTCAGGAGGCGGGCGGAGACAGGCTCGTCGTGGTTGCCCTCCTCGTCCTGGCGCAGGTTGATGGCGATGACGCCGCCGGAGCGGTTGGAGTTGTACTCGCTCAGGCGGGTCTTCTTCACCAGGCCGCGGCGGGTGGCCAGGACCAGGAAGTCGGCCTGGTCGTAGTCCTGGACGCTCGCATGACCTGGGCGATCTCCTCGCCGGGCTGGAAGGCCAGGAGGTTGGCCACGTGCTGGCCTTGAGTCGCGCCCGCCCTCAGGCGGGCTCATGTACTGGCGCGGTAGACGCGGCCGTGGTTAGTCGAGAGAACAGCGGCCAGCGGTGCGTCGTGGTGACGAAGAAGTGGTCGACGACGTCGTCCTCACGCAGCGTGGCCCCGCGGATGCCCTTGCCGCCGCGGTGCTGGGAGCGGTAGGGAGTCGGTGCGGGTGCGCTGGCGTAGCCGGGCGGGCAGTGATGTGACGACCACGTCCTCCTCGGGGATGAGGGTCCTCCATGCTCATCTCGCCGTCGAAGGGCACGATCCGGGTGCGGCGCTCGTCGCCGTACTTCTCGACGATCCGGCCAGGCTCGTCGGAGACGATGCCTCGCTGGCGCTCCGGGAGGCGATGATCTCGCGCAGGTCCCTGACCCGGGCGCACTGCTCCTCGGACTCCTCCTGGATCTTGAGGCGCTCAGGGCGGCCAGACGGCGCAGCTGGAGGAGAGGATGGCCTCGGCCTGGGCCTCGTCGACATCCAGCAGCCCCATGAGGCCGGTGCGGGCCTCCTCGGTGGTGGGCGAGCGCCGGATGAGGCGATGACGGCGTCGAGGGCGTCGATGCTTGAGCAGACCCTCGAGGATGGGAGGCGCTCCTCGGCCTTGCGCGGGCGGAAGCGGGGAGCGGCGCACGATGACGTCGATCTGGTGGCTCGACCCAGTGGCGCACGAAGCCGTCCAGGCTCGGGGTGCGCGGCACCCCGTCGACCAGGGCGAGCATGTTGGCCGAGATTGTCCCTGGAGCTGGGTGCGCTTGCAGAGGTTGTTGAGGACCACCTTGGCGACGGCGTCGCGCTGAGGACGATGACCGGTCGCTGACCAGTGCGCCCGGAGGTCTCGTCACGGATGTCCGGCGATGCCGGTGACCCGGCCGTCGCGCATCGGGCTGGGCGATCTTGTCGGCCAGGTTGTCGGGGAGTTGACCTGGTAGGACGGCTGCGGTGACCACCAGGCACTGGCGGCCCTGGATCTCCTCGACGTTGACCACGGCCCGCTGGGTGATGGATCCGCGGCCGGTGCGGTCAGGCGTCCTCGATGCCCCGCCGGCCCAGGATGGTGGCGCCGGTGGGGAAGTCAGGTCCGAGGATCCGCTCGATGAGGGCGTCGAGCAGCTCCTCGCGCGAGGCGTCGGGTGCTCCAGGTACCACTGGGCTCCGCGGGCGACCTCGCGCAGGTTGTGCGGCGGGATGCGGTGGCCATGCCGACGGCGATGCCCTCAGGCCGTTGACCAGGAGGTTGGGGACCTCGACGGCAGGATGACCGGCTCCTGGTTGCGTCCGTCGTAGTTGTCCTGGAAGTCGACGCTGTCCTCGTCGATGTCCCGGAGCATCTCCATGGCCAGGGCGCCATCTTGCACTCGGTGTACCGGGGCGGCGGGGCCCCAGGTTGCCGGGGTCGAGTTCCCTGGCCGGCCACCAGCGGGTAGCGCAACGACCACCACTGGACCAGGCGGGCCAGGGCGTCGTAGATGGCGCTGTCGCCGTGGGGGTGGTAGGTCCCCATGACGTCGCCGACGATGCGCGAGGACTTGGAGAAGGAGGCGGTGGGGCGGTGGCCGCCGTCGCACATGGCGTACAGGACGCGGCGGTGGACCGGCAGGCCCGTCGCGCAGTCGGGCAGGGCCCGGCCCACGATGACGCTCATCGCGTAGTCGAGGTAGGGAGCGCCTGCATCTCCATCTGGAGGTCGACCGGCTGGATGCGCTCGCGACTACGTTCGTCCCCCTCGTCGCCGGATGATCTCTTCAACCGTCGCTCACAGGATTCCTTCGTGTTCAGAGGAGGTCGCCGGCAGCGGGCCGGCGCTTCGTATATGGCTCGGTACCGCTCAGATGTCCAGGAAGCGGACGTCGGAGGCGTTGCGCTGGATGAAGGAGCGCCGCTGCTCGACGTCGTCGCCCATGAGGATCGCGAAGGTCTCGTCGGCGTCGGCCGCCTCATCGAGCGTGACCTGCTTGAGGATCCAGGTGGTGGGGTCCATGGTCGTCTCCCACAGGCTCAGTGAGTCGTTCATCTCGCCCAGACCCTTGGCGCTGGATCCCGTCCTTGGGAAGGCGGCGGCCTCTCCTGTCCGGCGGCCAGGAGCTTTGTCGCGCTCGGCGTCGGGTAGGCGAACTCGTGCTCGGCGTTGGACCACTTGAGCCGGTAGAGCGGCGGCATGGCGATGGTAGTGTGGCCGTGCTCGATGAGCGGGCGCATGTGGCGGAACAGGAGGGTCAGCGGGAGGGTGGCGATGTGCTGGCCGTCGACGTCGGCGTCGGCCATGATGACGATCTTGCCGTGGCGCAGGCAGCGATGTCGAAGTCCTCGCCGATTCCGGTGCCGAAGGCGGTGATGAGGCTGCGGATCGTGTCGGAGGACGGGGCCCTGTCAGGCGCGCCTTCTCACGTTGGGATCTTGCCGCGGATCAGCAGCGGTCGCCTGGTGCTCGGGTCGCGGCCGCCGACGGCGGAACCACCGGCGGAGTCTCCCTCGACGATGAAAGATCTCGGAGTCCGCGGCGTTCTTCGAGGAGCAGTCGCGCAGACTTGCCCGGCATGGAGGCCGACTCCAGGACGCCCTTGCGGCGGGTGGCCTCGCGGGCCTTACGGGCGGCCAGGCGCGGCGGCGGCCTGGGAGGCCTTGGTGATGATGGCGCGGGCGTCGCGCGGGGTGGGAGTCAGCCAGTCGCCGAGCTGGGCGTAGACCGTCTGCTGGACGAGTGCGCGCCTCGGTGTTGCCGAGCTTGGTCCCGGTCTGGCCCTCGAACTGCGGCTCGGAGGAACTTGACGGAGATGACGGCGGTCAGCCTCACGGATGTCGTCACCGGTGAGGTTGTCGTCGCGCTCCTTGAGCAGGCCCTTGTCGGGCGTGCTTGTTGACCAGGGTGGTCAGGGCCGTGCGGAAGCCCTCCTCGTGGGTGCCGCCCTCGGTGGTGTTGATCGTGTTGGCGTGGGTGTGGACCGACTCGAGTGAGGCGCTGGTCCACTGCATGGCGATCTCCAGGCTGATGGGTGGTTCTCGCCCAGGGGACTGCTCGGCCTCGAAGTCGATGATCTCGGGTGGACGAGCTCGGCCTTCTTGGACTTGTTGAGGAAGGCGACGCTAGTCCTATGAGGCCGTGCTCGTAGCAGTAGGAGTCGGTGCGGAAGCCGACCTCAGGGGCGTCGGGGGCCGAGTCGTCCCCGGCGATCGTCGCCGGCGTCCTGGACACCGAGGCGCTCGTCGGTCAGGGTGATGCGCAGGCGCGCTTGTTGAGGAAGGCCATCTGCTGGAAGCGACGGCGCAGCGTCTCGGTCGAAGTCGACCGTCTCGAAGATGGTCGGGTCCGGGTAGAAGGTCTGGGTGGTGCCGAGTGGAGTCGGTGGCCTCGCCCTTGACGAGCTCGAGTGATGGGGCGCCCGCCGTCGGCGAAGGACATGCGCCACACGAAGCCCTGACGGCGGACCTCGGTGTCCACCCGGGTGGACAGGGCGTTGACCACGGAGATGCCCACGCCGTGCAGACCGCCGGAGACGGCGTAGCCGCCGCCCCCAGACTTGCCGCCGGCGTGCGGGATCGTCATGACGACCTCGACGGTGGAGCGTGCTCGGTGGGGTGCTCGTCGACCGGGATGCCGCGGCCGTTGTCGCTGACGCGCACGCCGCCGTCGGCCAGGATGGTGACCTCGATGTGGTCGCGTGTAGCCGGCCAGGGGCCTCGTCGACGGAGTTGTCGACGACCTCGTAGACGAGATGGTGCAGGCCCCGTCACCGGTGGAACCGATGTACGATGCCGGGGCGCTTCCGGACCGCTTCGAGCCCTTCGAGGACGGTGATGTCCGAGGCTCCGTAATCGTGATTCACAGTGGCGTCCTGGTCAGACACGTGTCGGTTGCTCCTCAATCTGTGCGCATCGGGACCTCAGTGGTCCGATGTCTCCGTCCAGCCCCTTCACGACGATACCTGAGGAGGATCGTGCGCACACGTAGGTGGGTACATCAGGACGGTCCTGGGCACCTTGCAGGCGGTTTTCACCGCATTCTAGCGTGATAGGCCCGTGAACCGCGGCACCGTGAGCAGCTGGGGGCGTGCCCGTGGTCACCTCCGTCTCGCCTGGATCACCGCATCGCCCGACGCCTGGCGCCCGCTCCGTGTCTTTGCGACGACGGCGGCTGCGGCCGGTGCGATGCCAATGATACCTGCGCTGCCACTATCCGCTAGGTATCGCGCGGACCGCAGGTCGCCGCGCAGGCCGACTCCGCGGCGCTTCCAGGTCGGGCCGGCCGGCCCCAGGATCAGCAGCTCACCCCGTCGCCCGGTGCTGATCCCTCGGCCTGGCGGCCGCCGGGACGAGCGCAGCGCCTCGACGATCCTGGCCTCGATGGTGGGCTGGAGGAGCCGGAGCTGCTGGGCCCAGCTCGAGGACGAGGCGCGCAGGGTGATGCGCCCGGCGTCGAAGGACTCGATGGTGCAGTGCTCGGCGACCCGATCGCCCACGATGGCCGCCACCGGGCGACGACGCCGGCACCGCGAGCTTTCCCGCCCAGCCGTTGTCGGCCACCATGCGGCGCAGCTCACGCTGCCAGTGCGGGGTCGAAGGGGTGGGGCCGGGCCGGTCGCGTCCCCGCGCCAGTCCGGGACCGCGGTCGGCCGGGTCATCGGGGTTCTGTCCCAGGGCCCGGGCCAGCGCGGCGCTGGTCCCAGGCGCCGCCTGCCGCGTCGCCTCCGGAGCCGCCGGGCTCACGCGGTCGGCGGGCCGGCACGCGGCTCTCGCCCTTCTCCCAGGCCTGGGCGCGCTGGCGGGTCAGGGCCCGCTGGGCCAGGACGTCGGGCAGCGGACCGTCGCCAGGTGGGCGCGGAGCTCAGCCACGGGTGACCTCACCGTCGGCCACGCGGTACCGGGCGCCGGACAGCTCGGTGGGGACGTCGTCGTCGACGGCGGCGGTCAGCAGGACCTGCTGGGCGCCGGCGACCATCTGAGCCAGGGCGGCGGCGCTGCTCGTCGAGGAGGCGAAGACGTCGTCCGAGGATGAGGACCGCTCGCCGTCCCGCCGTAGGCGTCGATGTCAGTGCGCAGCATGTCGTAGGAGGCCAGGCGCAGTGCCAGGGCCAAGGACCACTGCTCGCCGTGGGAGGCGAACCCACGGGCAGGCAGACCCGGTCAGGAACAGGCTCAGGTCGTCGCGGTGCGCTCCGACGAGGTTGGCGCCGCGGTCGATCTCGCGGGCGTGGAGCTCACCCATGGCGCTCTCCAGGCGCGTGGCCAGGCCGGTCTCATCGAGGAGCGTCTCCTCGCCGGCGAGCCAGGCCGTCTCGTCATGGGGGTCGGGCTCCGGGTGTCCCTCGTGAGTCAGCAGGCTCGAGCGGTGAGGCGATCTGGGCGCGGGAGCGCTGCGAGAGGTCGGAGACGGTCTCGTGGGCGGAGGCACGCAGGGCGCAGGCGCCGCACGACGTCGACTCGGGCGGCGATGAGCGGGCGGCCGCGGCGAGCTGGGCGTCCCAGACCTCCAGGGTGGAGCATGGAGGAGGTCGAGGGGCGGGCCGCGCGCGGACTTCAGAAGGCTGGCGCGCTGGGCGAGGATCTTGTCGTGCTCGGCGCACCCCGGCCAGGCGGGCGCAGCGTGACGACCAGGTCGTCGAGGAAGCCTCGGCGGACCCCGGGCTCGGCGCGCACCAGGGAGGTCCTCGGGGCGAGACGACACGCGCGCAGCACCCCAGGCAGGTCGCGGGGCCGGCAGCCGCCCCGGTTGAGACGGGCACGGTTCGCCCTTGCCGGCGATGATCCTCGATCTCAGGACGCTGGGTCTTTCCCGTGGACGGCCCGGGCACGCACGACGGCGCCGGCCGGCTGGCCTGACCCGGTGCCGCCCGTCGGACGAGGGCGGTGTCCGCGCCGATCCGGTGGGGAGGAGAGGGTAGCCAGGTAGACGATGGCCTCGACCAGGTTGGTCTTGCCCTGCCCGTTGGAGCCGACAAAGGCGCTGGGGCCCGGCTCCAGGGACAGCACCAGGCTGCCGGTAGGAGCGGAAGTCGTCCAGGGAGAGGTCAGAGACGTACATGCACCGTCGGTCTCAGGCCCCGAAGCGGATCGGCATGAGCAGGTAGCGGAAGGAGGAGTCCTCGGTGCCCCGATGGAGTCCATGCCGGTGAGCACCGCTGGCTTCGAGGCGTGGGTGAAATCGAGGCGGACGTAGGGCTGGTTGAGGGGCACTGAGGCCGTCCAGGAGGTAGCCGGGGTTGAAGGCGGTGGAGATGTCGTCGCCCTCGAGGTGGGCGACGAGGCTGCTCGGTGTGACTGGGCGTCGTCGCCCTGTCCGGCGTCGAGCTCCAGGTTGCCCTGGGTGAGGACATGTGGATGGGGTGTGGAGCGGTCGGCGACGAGGCTGACGACGCGCACGGCGGCGCCATGAGCTCGTCGGTGCCCACGGTGGCGTGGATCGAGGTGGACTCCGGGAAGAGGCGGCGCACCGGCAGGTAGTCGCCGTCGGTGAGCAGGGAGGTGGTGCGCCGGCCGCCGGCCTCGAAGCCGATGAGGCTGGAGGCGGCCGACTCGCTGCTGAGGGGCCACGGTCACGTCTCCGGAAGGGTCAGGGACTTGGCGACGTCGGACGAGTGCGGGCCTTGAGCAGGGCCGTGGTGGACAGCTCTGTGTTGGACGGCGACCAGGTCCAGCTCCCGCATGGCCAGGCGGTAGCGGTCGGTGGCCAGAGGACCAGGAGCTGCCCTCGACCTCGATCTGGACGCTGGTGAGCAGCGGCAGGTGTCGTCGCGGGAGGCGGCGATGGAGACCCTGTCCGACGGCGCGGGCCGGGTCGTGGGCGTCGATCGTGCCGGCGACGGCGGGCATGACCGGCAGCGCCGGGTAGTCGTCGGCGGCCATGGCCGCCAGGAGAGCGGGCCGATCCCGCGGGAGACGGCGACTTGTTGCCCTCGACCTCCAGGTCGACGAGGCGTTCGGCAACGCCTTGGCGATATCGGCCAGGAGGCGCCCGGAGACGAGGACGACGCCGTCCTCCTCGACGTCGGCAGCCACCTCGCAGTGGGCGGAGACCCTCGTAGTCGAAGGAGGCCAGAGACCAGGCTGGAACCTTGGCCTCCAGCCTCGACTCCGGCGAGCACGGGCACCGGCGGGCGGGCGGGCACGGATCGTGCGGTCAGGTGACAGCTTCAGCGAGGATGTCCGAGTCAACCCTGAGGCTCGCGGTAGGTGCCTCCGTCAATCGTGGTCGGTCGGCCGGTAGGGCGTCGTGGCACTCAGAGGCCGAGAAAAACGTGGTGCCGGCAGGGTCGCCGGCGGACGAGTCGTCATGGAACGGCGTCGCTGGGAACGCAGTCCTGGGTCGAGAGTGTAGACGGTGGTCCGTGGGGTCACCCTGTCACCAGCGATCACCCATGCTCATCGAGCCTCTCCGAATGACAAGCGCCCGGGGCCTGGTCCGGTCTCGTTGGCCGATCGTGCTTCGCAGTTTCTTGTCATCTGAGATCTGTGAGGGTAGTAGCACGTGTGGATGCTGGGGATAACAGGATTTTTCGCCGTCATGACGCCAGTGGGGCTGAGGGAACGACACGTGGGATGGTTCTGGTGAGCCAGGTAGGGTCCCGGTGGAAGAGCAAATGACATCCATGTCATTCCACAGTGAGGTGCGCTACCTCCACAGCGACACGCTCGCTCCTCCACGTGCCCTCCTCAGCACCGTCCACAGCGGGCTCGGCCCGGCCGCCGGTGCCCAGTCTCGCCGGCGCGCAAATGCACGGTGGGGTGCTGCTGAGAGGGTGGGGTGTACTGCGGGTAGGTGGGGCCTTCAGTGCAGTAGGCACGCCCCATGGCCAGTGGATCCGATTCCTCGTGGTGCAGGTCGAGCTCAGGGCGAAGCCTCTGAGCCGACGTCGTCACCATGGCCTGCGGGTCCTGTGCCCAGGGCTCGGCAGGGTCCAGACGGAGCGGCCTCGCTGCGAGACCCCAGCCCAGACTTCGCTTCCGCTGGCGTCAAGTGTCCACAGCGCTGACATTACCAGAGCCCGACGTCGGAGCCCCCAGCAGGGATCGTTGGAATGCCGCGGTTTGTCTTCGGCGCTCAGCACTCGGAGCGGCGTTGATGTCAGCACCATGATTTTCAGCGCCCCTGCCAGACGTGCCAGCGCGCATCCCTCGACCACCGTCGCCCCCAGGACGACCAGACCCATCACGGACTCCGACCTGGCGAGCGCCTCATCGGTCCTAGACAGGTGAAGGCCTCAGAGCGAGGAGATAAACAGAACGCTTTGGCGATGACGACGTCGCGGGTGACGGTGCGTCGGTGGCCGTCGGCTCAGGCGGAGACTGGGCGGCACCGCTGATGCGGCTGGTCAGCTCGGTGACCTGGTTGAAGGTCGAGCGCCGCTCAGCCAGCGAGGTAGCGGATCTTCTTGTCCGCGCTCGCGGCGGTGGTGTGGTCGCGCCGCCGAACTCCCGCCCGATCTTGGGCAGGGAGAGTCGGTGAGCTCGCAGCACAGGTACATGCTGGCGATGTGGCGGGCCGAGACCATGGTGCGTGAGCGGTTGGCCGAGCACTAGGTCATCGATGGTGATGCCGAAGTAGTCGGCGGTCTGCGCCATGATGAGGGAGGTCGTGATCTCCTGGCCCTCGGGGTCGGAGATGATGTCGCGAGGACCATCTCGGCGAGGGTCTGGTCGACTGGCTGCTGTTGAGGAGGCGAAGGCCGTCACCGGATGAGGCGCCCTCGAGGCTGCGCGGATGTTGGTGGTGATGCGCGGGCGTATGTACTCAGGACGTCGAAGGGCAGGTCGAGGCCTCGGCGGTGCCCTTGCAGGAGAGATCGCGATGCGGGTCTCAGGTCCGGGGCTGGACGTCGGCCTGAGGCCCCACTCGAAGCGGGAGCGCAGGCGCTCGTCGAGCCACCGAGGGCGCCTTGAGGGGCTGGTCAGGTGAGACCACCTGCTTGCCCGAGGGTGCAGGAGTTGAAGGTGTGGAAGAGAGCTCCTCGAGGTCGACTCCTTGCCCTGGAGGAACTGGATGTCGTCGACCAGGAGGATGTCGACCTCGCGGTAGCAGCGCTTGAAGCCTCCAGTGCGACCGTCGTCCTGGTTGCCGTCGCGCACGCAGGCGGTGAAGTCGGAGACGAAGACCTCGGAGTTGACGTACTTGACGCGGATCCCCGGGTTGAGGGTCTGGGCGTAGTGGCCAAATATGGCGTGCAGGAGGTGCGTCTTGCCCAGGCCGGAGCCGCCGTAGATGAACAGGGGGTTGTAGGCACGGGCCGGGGCCTCGGCCACGGCCAGCGCGGTGGCGTGGGCGAAGCGATTGGAGGACCCGGTGACGTAGGTGTCGAAGGTGTATCTCGGATTGAGCTGGGAGACGTCGTGGGCCGCCGTGGGAGTCAGCAGCCCAGTGGGGTTCTGAGGGCCGGTGCCCCAGGGCTGTAGGTGCCAGGATGCGCTGACCTGGTGGGGAGGAACCCGACATCGTCGACGGCAACGCCGAGGCGGCGGAGGCATGGGAGTGAGGCATCGGTGAGGGCGCTCGCCGAGTGGGCGAGGGCTCGGCGGGATGCTCGCCATGGCGAGGCATCGTTGGTGCGGCGGGCGCGGCGGACACAGCCGATGCGGTCGAGGGCCCGACGGCTGGGGCGGATCGGAGGGGACGGGGAGGATGCCGGTGCGGCGACGGTCGTCAGGTTGACCGGTTCCGGGAGGGCCACCGGGGCATGGGTGCGCGCGAGGCCTCCGAGGAGGTGTCGACCGTGACCTCCATGGGCATGGGGCGGCCCCAGACCTGGGTGATGGCGGCGCTGATGGGAGCACGTGCCTGCTCGACGATGTCCTTGGCGAAGGCCGATCCGACGACGAGGACGAGCGTGCCGTCGACGTCGATGGTGGGGCCATGCGGATCATGGACATCTTGCCTGCCCCCAGCTCTCCGGAGCTGGAGAGCACCTCGGGCTGAGAGCCATTTGGTATTGGCGGCGTCGGGCACGACGGACTCCTGATCGGCATGGTTGGTGAACCGGTGACTGCAGCCCACGACCGACGCCGGCCGGGGGCCCTGTCGATGAGTGACGAGGGTTGTATGGAACTGGCGAACCGGAAAGGTCTTGACCGGGCGATCCCATCATGCTGGTTCTCCACAGCCTGTCCACACCTGGGGACACACCGAGCGATGGCTCACAGAATAACGTTCAGAATAAACTCTGAAAACAGTAGGTATGGATGGCTCGGATGATCTGCTGCGAGCCCCGCGGAATGACAGAAGTGTTGTCATTGACGGGGCTTTTCGAGGAGGTGTGACCAGGTCGAGAGTTATCCACATATCCGCAGGGTGTGGACGGACTTTCTTCACAGCCGTGGACACGGACGACCCGCTTGTGGATGGAGTGTGGAGAGGATGTGGATGACGCCACCGGTCACAGTGGTCATCAGATCGGCCACATTCGTTTGACCGGCAGAGAGGGCCAAACGTAGGCTGTTGCAGACGTTCGCGCGGAGTCAGGGTCCCGATCCATGGGGCAGCCGCACGAGCGACAGTGCCGCGAACCTCGCGATGCACTGTTCCGATCACCTCAAGCAGGAGTTAAGCCCGTGAGCAAGCGGACCTACCAGCCGAACAACCGTCGTCGTGCCAAGGTGCACGGCTTCCGTAACGCATGTCCACCCGCGCAGGCCGCGCCGTCCTCGCTTCGCGGCGCCGCAGGGCCGCGTTCGCCTCGCCGCCTGGGGTGCTCGGCGCGGCGCACCGATTAGCGCGGGTGAGGACTTGCCACCGCGATTCGTCGGGTACGCGCTGCAGGAACCGCAGGCTGGTCGTGCACTACCACGCCGGCGGGAGAGGGATGACTCCCGGCTCTCGTCGGCGTCGTCGTGCCCGAAGCAGGTCCGCTGGCCACTCGCCGCAACCGTGTCAAGCGCCGGGTGCGAGCCCTCACTGGCGCAGCGGGTCGGTTCCCTGGAACCGGGAGCTCGCGTCGTCGTGCGCGGACTGGCAGGGTACGACGGCGCCGACAGCGCACCCTGGGACGGGACCTGGATCGGCTTCTGAGCCGGTGCCGGGAGCGTCAAGCCGAAGGACACCGGCGGTGGAGTCGGCCGGTTGCGGCGTAGCGATGAGCGGATGGCTGACGCGAGTCCTCGTGGCTCCCGTGCGTTTCTGCCAGCGCTTCATCTCGCCCGCCCTGCCGGCCTCCTGCCGCTACTACCCACGTGCTCGGCCTACGCCGTCACGGCGCTCAAAGGTGCACGGTCCGCTCAGGGCCTGCTGCTGGCCCTGTGGCGTCTGCTGCGATGCAGCCCGTTGACCCGCGGTGGAGTTGACCACGTCCGGACAGGGTCAGTGGCGATACCACCATCCCCGTGACGTCCGGGTTCAAGGTCGAGGACCCCTGACCGAAGCCGCTGAACCGGCGGACACGACGCCCGGCTCAGCTCTGAGCCCACACTGATACCTCTCGCTACGAGAACCCTCATACAAGGAGTACGGATGGACACGTTGCTGTGGCCGCTCAAGGTGGCCGTGGCCTGGGTCATGGTCACGATCCACAAGGCCCTGGTCCTCATCGGCTTCCCCTGACGGACCGGGTGTTGCCTGGGTGCTGTCCATCATCGGTCTGACGATCGTGGTGCGGCTGCTCATCATGCCGCTGTTCGTCAAGCAGATCCGAGCCTCACGCAGGATGCAGCCCTCCAGCCCGAGATGCAGGCCCTCCAGGCCAGAGTACAAGGGCAAGAAGGATCGAGTCGCGCCAGCATGAGACGAAGAGATGATGGCGCTCTATCGCAAGCACAGGACCAACGCGGCCTCCTGCTCTGCCGATCCTGGTGCAGATGCTCTCTTCTTCGCCCTGTTCCCGGGTGCTGGCCTCCTGGGTGCCGTTGCCTCCGGCAGAGTGCGGCCGCCCTCGATCGGCCCGCTCACGCAGCAGCTGGCCGAGCAGGTCCAGGCCTCCAGCGTCTTCGGCGCCAGCCTGTCCTCCGCCTTCCTGGGCAGCTCCGACACGCGGGTCAAGATCGTCACGGTCGCCGTGATCGTCATCATGTCGGTGACGCAGTGGTACACCATGGCGCAGCTGTCGATGAAGCATCATGTCGACGGACTCCCTCAACTCCGACAACCCCCATGATCCGTTCCCAGCGGATGATGCTGTACGTATGCCGGTGATCTTCGCCGTGTCCGGCGTCAACTTCCAGATCGGTGTGCTCGTTTACTGGGTGGTCTCAACACTGTGGACCATGGGCCAGCAGTTCTTCACCATCCGCAACATGCCCGCCCCCGGCAGCGAGGCCGAGAAGAGTACCGCGCCCGCATCAACGCCAAACGGGCCTGCAGGGACTGCCCTCCTGGAGGAGGAGGCAGAGCCGAGGCGATCGCCAGGAGGCCGAGGCCGAGGGCGCACCGGAGGTCAGCGGGGTGCAGCCGGTGCGTAAGAACCGGCAGAAGAAGTCCGGCGGTCGGGCGAGTCCCGCAGTGAGGACGTCGCCGATGACTCCGATGTCGAGCAGCTCGAGGACACCGATGAGGACAGGACTCGACCTCGTCAAGAGTGGTGGCCCCAGCGATGAGGAGATCGCTCGACGTCGTTATGAGCGCCGTGCCCGCCAGCGGCGCGAGGCGGCGGCCGACGCAAGGCCCAGGCCAAGAAGCGCAACCGCTGATACGTGTTCAGCGGCCGATAACGGTTCCCAGTCACAGATACGGATGACGCGGTGGTGAGCAGCACGGTAACGACTCCTCCCACCAGGCGGCGGATGAGGCCGTGAGCAGCCCCGTGAGCAACACCGTCTCGCGCCTCGAGGAGGAGGGTGAGATCAGTGTCGACTACCTCGAGGGCTCCTCGACATCGCCGACCTGGGCGGTGACATCGATATCGACATCGATCACGGGCGCCTCGATTGCCGTGGTCGCCTCCCGGAGGAGGGTGACGAGCGAGACTCGCCGACCTCGTTGGACGCGACGGTGAGTTCCTCGAGGCCGTTCGGGAAGCTGACTCGCCTCGCGGTCCAGGCGCGTACCGGCAACTTCGCTCCCGGCTCATGCTCGACATCAACGGCTACCGCGCCGATCGACGACCGAGGCTGACCAAGGTGGCTCAGGAGGCGGTCGCAAGGTCCTCACACTCGGGAGAGGCCGTCAGCCTCGAGCCGATGAACCCCCTTCGAGAGCGCAGAGGTGTGCCACGACGTCGTCGCTGCCGCCGGACTGGTCTCCGAGTCCGAGGGCGCCGAGCCGCACCGCTACGTCGTGGTCCTGCCCCGCCGATGAGGAGGGCGTGGACGACGCCGCCGAGGACGCGCCGACGACTGCCCGCTTTCGGGAGCAGGCCTGAGCATGAGTGAGAGCAGCGGGCCCAGGTGGAGGGAGCCGACGGCGGAGATGCAGGAGATCTTCGGGGTCTCCTTCTCCGCGGCGGAGCACTTCGCGCAGATGCTCGCTGAGGAGGTGAGCTGCGCGGTCTCGTGGGGGCCGCGCGAGACTTCCCGCCTGTGGAGCCGGCATCGTCAACTCGGCGGCGTGGTCCCCTTCCTGCCGGCGGGAAGCGTGGCCGACGTGGGATCGAGGCCGCGTCGGCATCGTCGTCGCGCTGCCGCCCCGACCTCGACGCTACGCCATTGAGACGATGGAGCGCGGCGCACTCGGTGGCTCTCCGACGTCGTCGAGGAGCTCGATCTGGACAATGTGACCATCCGGCGGGCGGGCTGAGGAGGTCAGGACCGCTATGACGTGGTGACGGCTCGCGCGGTAGCGAACCTGTCCAAGCTCGTGCGGCTGACGCGCCCTTTGCTCCGACCGGGGGCGCCCTGCTGGCTCTCAAGGGCATGAGGGCGCAGGATGGGTCGACGACGCTAAGTATGTCATTAAGAAGGCGAAATTATCAATCGCGACCGTTCATGGAAGTCGTCACTGCTGGCGACGAAACGACGGCTGTGGTTGAGATTCGTCGCCCGAAGAGCCGTTGAGATACGGCGCGCGTTCGGTGTAACGCGTGAGATCGACCTGCTCGCGTAGACTCGTAACTGCCGACTGGCTCGGGCTGTTGGATCATGCAGTCCCGAGGAGAAGCAGGTTTGTCCGGATCGTCTATCTTCGATCGCTCCAGGCCGAGCACCTCGCGTTGAGACGAGTAGCGGGTGGAAGTTCACATCGAGCGGACTCGTGTCATCGCAGTCGCCAATCAGAAAAGGCGGCGTTGGAAAGACGTCGACCGCGGTGAATCTTGCGGCGGCACTGAGCTGAAGGTGGGTTGCACGTTCTGCTCATCGATGCTGACTCTCAAGGTAATGCCTCCACTGCACTGGGGGTGGAGCATGATGAGGACAGCGCCTCCATTTTACGACGTCCTCGTTGACGCCATGCCGATCAAGGATGTCGTCGCAAGACGCGATTCTGCGAGTCCCTGTGGTGTGTGCCTGCGACTATCGACGTGGCTGCGGTTGAGATTGGGCTCATCTCCACTGCTGAGCGGCGTGAGTCACGTCTGCGGCGTGCGTTGGTGGACTACCTGGTTTCACGTGAAACGGATGGTCTGGAGCCTTGACTACGTCATCATTGACTGCCCGCCGAGCCTCGGCATTATGACGATCAATGCCTTCGTCGCTGCTGACGAGGTTCTTATTCCGATGCGGGCCGAGTACTACGCTCTCGAAGGTCTCGCCCTGCTGACGCGCTCCGGTGACAGGATCGCGCGGATTCACAATCGGGACTGGGAGTCTCCATGATTGTGCTCACCATGTTGACGGACGAACCACCCTGGCCCGTGAGGTGGGTCCGAAGTTCGTTCCATTTCCTGATGCGACGCTGGACACCAAGGTGCCACGTTCCATCCGTGTTGCCGAGCCCCCTCCTTCGGTGCTCCTGTGGTGTTCTGGGATCCCCGGTCCACCGGCGCAATTGCGTACAAGAAAAATGGCTCGTGAGGTCGCTCTGCGAAGGCGCTCCCCGAATTGAAGGCGAGAAGCCTGATGGCTCAGAAACGGCGCGGACTGGGACGAGGTCTGCAGGCGCTGATTCCCGAGGCGCAGAAGGAGAAAGTGCCTGCTGCGTCTCGTCGCTTCCGATGTGTTCTTCCCCGACTCGCGGAAGGACGAGTCGCGTGATGAGATGCGGCCTCCCCAGGCCAAGACATGACGCTCAGAGCCCGAGCCGGCCTCCGGGCGCGCAGTACTCGCGATTTGGCCGCCACTCTCCTGGCACCGTCTCAGCGGAAGCGTGGATCCAAGAGTCGCTCGACTCGTTCAACGACCGCATCCAAGACGGGTGCTCAGAACAAACAGACGAAGCCGGTTTCACGTGAAACCACGCCGGATTCGACGACCGATGCGAAGGTGACGGAGAAGAAGACCGCGAAGAAGTCGTCTTCCGCCGGCTCCCTGAAGCAGAGTGCATCAGCCGCACCGAAGCGAGCCACCAAGAAGGCGACGAAGGCAGCGCCCGGCGGTGGAGAAGCCTTCACATGAGGCCTCGACGGTTGAAGACGTCCAGGAGGAGAGTGCTTCGACGTCGGTTCCTCAAGCGGAATCAACGCCGACGCCAGTGGTCCCCGATGTTTCACGTGAAACGGAGGAGGAGCAGCCTGTGGTTGCCGATCATGGGAACTCCGATGCCGAGGAGGAGAGGACCGAGGAGGACCTGGCGGCGGCCTCGGCTGACGCTGGGAACTGAGACGTCCGAAGGGACCGATGCCGAGGAGGAGACGGCGGATACAGGCGCCGATGATCTCGTTCCTGTCCCCGGTGCCCGCTTCGCTGAGATCGGTGGGGCTGATCCACCCGAATCCCCGTCAGCCCCGTCAGGTCTTCGATGAAGAGGACATCGCGGAGCTGGCGGCCTCGATCGCTGAAGTGGGTCTGCTGCAGCCGATCGTGGTGCGCCAGGTGCCGACTGCTCCGGGAGAGGAGCTTCGGTACGAGCTCATTATGGGTGAGCGGCGTCTTCGCGCTTCAGGAAGCCGGATTGGAGACGATTCCGGCGGTTGTTCGGGACACCGACGAGCGTCGACCTGCTGCGTGACGCACTGCTGGAGAACCTGCACCGCGTTCAGCTCAATCCCTGGAAGAGGCCGCGGCCTACCAGCGGCTGCTGGAGGACTTCCAGTGCACCCAGCGGAGCTCTCCGAGCAGATTGCCGTTCTCGGTCTCAGATCTCCAACACTTTGCGCCTCATGGAGCTGCCGCCGCTGGTGCAGCGTCGGCTCGCTGCGAATGTCATTTCAGCCGGACATGCTCGTGCGCTTCTGGGCCTTCCCAATCGCGGCGGAGATGGAGCGACTTGCTCAGCGCGTGGTGGCCGAGGGACTGTCAGTGCGCGCCACGGAGGAGCTGGTTGCGCTGCATGAGGAGCCTGAGGCGGACCGGACCAGCCGAGGGTCTTGCGTGCTCGGGCACCCCTCTCCGGCGCTTTCGACCCGGCTGTCCGATGCCTTCGATACTCGCGTCAAGGTGACCCGTGGAGCGAAGAAGGGCGCATCACGATTGAGTTCGCAGGGCGATGAGGACCTCGCTCGTCTGGTCGACGCGCTGGCTCCGGAACGTCTCTTGACGAGGAGTAGCCTGCGCTGATCGCTTCGAGCACGGTGGGGCCCGAGACACTCAGTGTCTCGGCCCCACCGTCGTCTTCGCTGAATCACCATTGATGGGGGAGACATGGATGGACGACGGCTGTGTTTCACGTGAAACAGAGCGGTACTCATCAGTGATCCAATAATGCAGGGGTGAACTCAGGGCGTCGCCCACAGTGCTGAACGTTGATTTCGTCGGTCCAGGGTTTCACGTGAAACATGTGGACATCGAGTGATACGTCATTGCTGAGGGCACATGGACACCGGCGAACGAGTTGCCTGGCCGAGGTGGGAGTGATGCGTCCTCTCATGACGTCTGGAGAGCTTGGGAGGTCATCGCATCTGAGACGTTGCTGAGAATGGTGCTTGCCGCTTTCGTGAAGCGTGCACGAGGTCTGACCCATGCCTCCCGCCGCTCGCAGAGTGGGTCGACCTGAGGAGGGGCGGCGCCGGTGTTGGCCTATCTCCTTGGGCCGCTGCGCGGATGCCGAAGAGGCCAAGCAGATGAGCGCTGTCGACTCGGGCTGAGAACGCTGGGCCTCGCCTCCATGAACCGGCAACGTCGATCAAGTACGCGGCTCAGCGCCTGCAGCGCTGACCACGACGATCCTGCCGTGATAGTGAGAAGGGAGCGTCGCTGAATACGACCTCTGTTTCACGTGAAACCAGCGTTGGCCACTGGTTCGCGGCGCAGAAACGGTATCGATGTGAGCTCCGTGAACGTCAATGCTTCGTCAGAAGCTGTCGTTAGCTCAGCCCCAGATGATGACCAACCGTCCCCACGCTCCTATCCGAGCAGCGTCTGAGAAGTGAGGAGACCAGGAATGGACAGGTCCTAGCACTCCCAAGGTTTCACGTGAAACACGGGAAGGGGTTGTCGCGATACCGCGGAGACTGTGTTGCGCGTCCGTATCGAGGCGTAGCGGTGTTGGTCGACGCGGTTCTCAGGCAGCTCTAGAGGAGCGCGTGATGACAGGAGCAGAGTCACGACGCCTCCCGCGCGGCGTTGTACAGGTGATGGCTTGGATGAGGCTATACGCGTATGCGCTCTTCAGAGTCGTTGCCAGGTCCGCTCGGAACCGGCGTGGGTTGCTCGCATGGATTCACGGACACGGTCAATGTCGGCCTCGTCAGCGGCTCAAGAACGGGGTCGTTGGGTCCTGAAGTGCGGGGCACGTCGTCATGAGCCGATGCATCGTTGATTGCTCCGGCACTTCGGTTCCGAGGCTCATGCGGAGCCTGCGGATTTCCTTGGTTTCACGTGAAACCGAGGGTCGACGTTCTTCCCCTCCCCGTGGGGTAGGGGTGGTGCTCTGCAGGGCATCGCAGCTTCATCGCGGTCCGACAGATCGGCGGCAGGAGATTGCCGCTTCTCAGTGGGACTCACAACCGCGGCGAGATAGTGCCCTCGATTCGTCAGCCATGAACGGCAGATGAGGGCGCACAAGGGAACTCATACGGATTACTCGGGATCGCCGGTTTCACGTGAAGCCGGCCGGGAGATGATGGAGGATAGTTCTCGTCGAGGTTCCTCTAATCGACGTGCTGCGCGCACGTAGCCGATGAGGTGTCGGTCATGGCATCTCAGCCCCTTCCCCGGGGGAGGCGTTGGTTCGCTTTCCAACGGTGGGGATTGCTTGTGTCTCCTACGTCCCCTGTAGTGCTTTGGTTGGTGCACCAGGCGCGGCGTCGAGGTGGAGTTCTGCAGATGGGCAGTGCTGAGGCGTGGATGGGGCTCCTGGCTACTCACAGGCCTGCTGGGCGTGCCACTCAGCGACAAGAGCGGCACCGTGCCTACCTATCCTGGGAGTGCAGTCCGCGGGGGTGACGTCGGCGCTCTGCCATGACGCCCACACCATGCTCGTGAGTCGGTTTCACGTGAAACCAATGGTGAAGCGTCCGACGGCAATGTTTCGTGAGACGTCTGCAGACGTCTCCGAGACGCTGAAGGCGTGATTCCAAGCTGCTGGCTGAGACGTGATGGCCTCTCCCTTCTCGGAGGCAGGTAGGGCATATGCCGTAGCACGTGAGGACCAACCTGATGCCGATTCTCTGTGCCCGGTAGCGGTCTTCCGTTGAGTAGGTCGTGCCCGGTGGGGTGGAAGACGTCCTGCTGCCGTGGAAGAACGTGGTAGATGCATCGGCTTTGGTCGGGGCGGACCGAGTGCTGCGCGTTGGAGATACACGGCGAATCTGATTGCGACAATGTGTGCCTCCGGACTGACGTGGACGGTATGGTGGCGTTCCCCGGGGGCTGGGCCGGTTTCACGTGAAACCGGAAGAGAACCGGCTGAGGCCTGCTCTCGCTCATCATCTTCCTTGTCCGCATGATGTCAGTACACATGTGGTTTGCAGCGCGCGAGTGACAGCCGGCCTACCAGCCTCTTACCGGGGAGGGGATAACGCCGGTATCTCGCCAGGGACGAGGATGACGCGTTACTCGCCATTCTTAGTGGCGTGACGTTCAGGAGCTCAGTGCGAGGCGCGGGGGTTGTGCCGAGCGTTGCCGCTTGGTCCTGAGGACAGGAGCAAGCCGCTGGGCTCCTCCGGCCGAACCGAGCATGTACATGAGTGCTTCACTTGTGCCGGGCATGTTTCACGTGAAACCTCGGCGATTCACTGAAGAGTCGCTTTCGTCCGGATTCGGCCAGCGGACGTCACGGCAGTACACACGGGAGTTCATACTGGCGTGCGATGACGGGATGCTTAGGTGTCCCCCAGGGGAGGTATCGCTCGTCCCCGAGCAACGAATACGGTGAGAGGGTCCCACACACGCTCCGACTTGAGGAACAGAAGTCTGCCGTGCGCCTAGTCGCATGCGCCGAGTGCCGGTGCTCGGCGCGGAGCCATGCAGCAGGTGGCTCGACTCCTTCACTTGGATTGTGAATGCGTCGCCTCCGCATCGGTGCATGAGGTCGACCCCGTGGACGCTATAGCGGAGTCCTGACCGTGCTGACGCTATACCAACGCAATGGCTCGGAGCACGTTTCACGTGAAACCACGAGATGAACAGGGTAGGTGACACGTCGAGCGTATCGATTCAAGACGGCAGCCTGGAACGCATACAGATCGATCGGAACTACGAAAGGTATCGCGCTGATCGACCGGACGCGCGGAGAATCGGAGTGGATGCTCCAGATACCGAGGACATCGGTGTTGAACTCGTTCGTCAGGCTTCGTAGGCAGGGCACTGGAACCTCTGGCGCCTTTGGAGCCCTTCCCCAACTGTTCCGCAAGGGGTCGTCACCCGGGTTCGCCCACCCGCCATCGGGGCAGGAGGAACGGAGGACGGTGATCGCCATCGTGTACTAGCAACGCGCCGCTCGGTATGGTGCGTAACGCTGGGGAGCAGGGCCGGGGCTGCAATGAACATGAGCGTGATCCATCCGAACCCGATCTATGGTGACGGCACCTGTTGGCTTGGAGTACCCCTACCCTACTCCGGGGATGACTGCCCTGATGAGAACCGTCGGGTGTCAGACCGAGCCGGGCCGTACCCGGATAAGCGGCCACCATTTTCAGTTGGCATCGGGCCCCTCTCCCGTCATGAAGCCGATGCACGTATGCGCAGGAAACGAGTAAGGCTGCGGCCGACGGCAAGTTTCACGTGAAACCAAAGGGAAGCAAATGGAACTTGGTGGTGGGTGGCGGTGTGTATCCGAGTTGTCCCTGCGTCGATCTCGCCGTTGGCAACGCCCCGTGCCGACGATGAAAGCCGATTCGCGTCCGGCCCTCCTGACGCCAGCTCTCCTGTGTCGCCTTGTAACAGCTGCGCGGCCCTCATCATCGCAACGCTGGGCAGACCAGCTGCGTCACCGCGCTTCAGGTCCTCCCCGGGCCTCTCGCGGCACACGATGAACTGGTGAATGGGAGAAGGGTGCGTCCTCAGTGGACGTGACTGAGGCACGCTAACTGGTCGTTGGGCGCAGCAGACGCCTGGTTTCACGTGAAACATGATCGCGCTGCGTTGAGCTTGCGTGCTCCGTTTCCCGATTTTCCGGCGCCTCTGTCTGCGCGATGACGTCCATACCTGTGACCTTTTGGGCGGCATTGTCTACCGTGCTTTGCGCTCGAAGCACATCAACGAGGGTGGCTGCGCCTTGCTTTCAAAGCACGCCGCTCCCCAAGCGAAGGATCTGCAGAAGCCCATCCCTCGGCGCGGGATGCGAAAGGCTCATACGCAGGTTTCACGTGAAACGGCCAGGATTCCGTATGTCCCGACACTCTGTCCTTCCAGTGCGATACCAGCACCGATCGTTCTGGCGGAATATCGAGGCAGGTCCGAGTGACGCCAACCCCTACCCCGTTCCGAGAGCAGCCTGCCTCGACGATTGTGCTGCAAATGTGTTCCACCAGGGCAATGACGCACGCACACCGCATCCGGTTTCACGTGAAACCGCAGGCTCTCCGGTTGCTCATAATGGAGCATCGTTGAGAGGAAGACGTCGATGGTGGTATCCGTTCGACGCCCTGCGGACCGTCACGTGAATACAACGGTGGCTCCACTCATGTCGAGTGGAGCCACCGTTTCACGTGAAACCGAGCCGGCGTTACGGATGAACCAGCGGGTTCCTCACCAACGCGTCATACAGGTCATCCAAGGAGCCCTCGGCCTCTGCGGCAATGGGCAGCAGGGAGGTCTCCGTCATTCCCGGAATGACGTTGACGTCGATGAACCAGGGAGTCCCCTCGTCATCGAGAATGAGGTCGGTGCGCGAGAGGTTGCCCAGCCCGAGAGTGGTGTGAACCGTGATAGCCGTCGTCTTCACCTTCTCGATGACCGCCTCATCCAGCCGAGCAGGCACGAAGTACTCCGAACGGCCCGGGTTGTACCGTGCATCAAAGTCATACTGCCCGTCGGTGACGACCTCAACAGGGGGAAGTGCGCGTGGCCCCTCTCCTGTGTCGACGACAGAGACCGCCAGCTCCGTCCCGGCGACGTAACGCTCGATCAGGGCGCGCTCGTCGTAGGCGAAGCACGCCACCATCGCGGAGCGCAGCTCGTCCGCCGTCGATGCGTAAGAGACACCAAGGCCGGAGCCTCCCTGATGCGGTTTCACCACCACTGGCAGCCCCAGATGACCTGCCACGACGGTGAGAACGTCCTGGGCCCCTAGTTGACTGAAATAGGACTGTGGAAGCGTCAACGAATCAGGAGTAATCACTCCTCCGGTGCGAACACTCGCCTTGGCCGTTGGTTTGAAGGAGGCCCGCTGGCAGCCGTCGGAGTGCGTGCCGACATACGGCAGTCCCAGGGAGATGAGGACGTTCTGAAGCCCCCCGTCCTCCCCGGGGCCGCCGTGAACCAAGGGCCACACGACGTCGGGCCCGAAGGTCTTGAGTGATCCAATGGTGCGTGCGTCGATGTCCAGGACGAGGACGGTGTGCCCGAGGTGCTTGAGTACCTGGGCGACGCGATGCCCCGAGCGCAAGGAGATGTCGCGCTCATGGCTCAATCCGCCGGCGAGGACAGCGATACGGAGTGGAGACTGGTTCATCGTCAACCTCAGATCTGGTCGGGTGCGGGCGCGTGGACGCCCTCGGACGGATGGGGACTGTGGGTGGGCCCGAACAGGCTCAGCAGCTCGAGATCGCGGGTCACGACACCGGACAGCCGGCGCACCCCTTCACGGATATCGGCGGGCTCGGGATAGCAGAAGGACAGTCGCAGGTGGTCCTGCCCCGCCCTGCCGCCGGCGTAGAAGGCTGTCCCGGAGACGTAGGCGACCAGGTTCGTGACCGCGCGTGGCAGCATGTCCTTGGCGTCGAGTCCCTCAGGAAGCCCGACCCACACGTAGAAGCCGCCGTCGGGCACGTTCCAGTGGCACATGGGCAGGAACTCCTCCAGCGCCGCGACCATGGCGTCGCGCCGCTCCTGGTACATGGCCCGGAAGTCCACAATCTGCTGCTTCCAGTCGAACTGCTCCAGGTACATGGAGATTGAGAACTGACCCACCGACGACGGGCACAGGATCGCCGCCTCAGAGGCCAGCTTCATCTTCTCCCGCACGGCCGGCGGGGCCACCGCCCAGCCCACGCGGTAACCCGGAGCGAAGATCTTGGAGAAGGAACCCAGATAGACGACGTCGTCGGGCGCGAGGGTCTTGAGTGCGGTGTAGGTCTGCCCCTCGAAGCCCAGAAGACCGTAGGGGTTGTCCTCCACGATGAGGATGTGGTGGCGTCGGCAGATCTCAACGACCTGCCGGCGACGCTCCTCGGTGAGTGTCACTCCGGCGGGGTTATGGAAGTTGGGGAGGCAGTAGAAGAACTTGATACGGCGGCCTTCTCGTTCGAGGCGGGCGATCGTCTCCTCCAGAGCCTCCGGGACGACGCCCCCGGCATCAATGGGCACCTGCTGCACATCGGCCTGGTAGGTCGCGAAGATCGATAGTGAGCCGACGTAGGTGGGCGCCTCGGTCAGCACGACGTCGCCGGGGTCGACGAAGAGCTCGGTGACGATGTCGACGGCCTGCTGAGAGCCGGTGGTGACGATGACGTCCTCCGGATCGGCCCTGATCCCTTCCAGGGCCATGACCTCGGTGATCTGCTCGCGCAGCCGCGGCAGTCCCTGCCCGTTCCCGTACTGCAGCGCCCGGCCGCCGTCCTCGCGGATCATGCGTGCCGTGGCTTCCGCCAGACGCTCCAGCGGGAGGTCCTTGAGGTTGGGCATGCCGCCGGCCAGGGAGACGACCTCGGGTCGGGAGGCGACGGCGAACAGGGACCGCGTCTCCGAGGCACGCAGTCCGTGGGCTCGTGCCGCATAGCTGTCCAGCCATGGGTCGAGTCGGTTGCCCTTCACCTGGTTACTGCTCTCACTCACCTGCGGTCCTTCCTTGGTCGCCACTGATGCGTCTGTGGACCTAAGTCTGCCACGGACCCAGCTGTGCTCAGCAGTCGTCGTGGGCAGGAGTATTCGGCGGTGTTTCACGTGAAACACGTTCATCACCTCGTCGTGGTGACGGCGCGCGCCGGACAAGTGCGCGCCGCGCATCGTGGGTACGATGCGCGGCGCGGTGAGAATCTGGACCCTTGCGGGCCGATCTCGGTCAGCGGTTCAGGGCCCGCTCCTCGATGAGGACGCGCAGGGGAGCCTCCTGGTTGTCGATCGTCTCGACCTTCTGGGGCCGGGCGAGCAGGTCGGCGACGACGTCGGGGGTCTCCGGTTCGCTCCCGAGCGCCTCGGCCACCGTCTGCGGGAACTTCGCGGCTTTGGCGGTCTCCATGACGAGCGTGGGAAAACCGGGCTCCATGACGCGCAGGGCGACCGTGACGCCGTCGGCCGTGTGCGGGTCGATGAGCCGGCCGGAGCGCTCCTTGACGCTGCGGATGGCCTCCAGCCGGTCGGCGTGCGTGGATGTGCCGGCCATGAAGCCGAACTCCTCGCGCAGGCGCGGGAGCTGATCGCGCAGGTCGAGTGTGCCGGTTGTCTCCAGCTCTGCCCAGCGCTGCACGAAGACCTCGGGCCCCAGCAGTGCCCAGATGAAGCGCTCCAGGTTGGAGGCCTTCGAGATGTCCATCGACGGGCTGGAGGTGGCCAGGGTGTCCTCCGCGGAACGGGGGCGGTAGATGCCGGTGGTGAAGAACTCCTCGAGCACGTTGTTCTCATTGGTGGCCAGCATGAGGCGGCGGATCGGCACCCCCATGGACCGGGCCAGGAAGCCGGCGTAGATATTGCCGAAGTTGCCCGAGGGCACGCACACGTCGATCTGGTAGCCGGTGCGGCGCCCCTCCTCCACGGTGTCGGTGACCCTCAGCCAGGACCACACGTAGTAGACGGCCTGCGCTGCGATCCGGCCGATGTTGATGGAGTTGACGGCGCCCAGGTGATGAGCGGCCTTGAACTCCGCGTCGTTGCTCAGCGCCTTGACCAGCGCCTGGCAGTCGTCGAAGACGCCGCGCACCGCGATGTTGTGGATGTTGGCATCCTGGAGGGTGTACATCTGGGCGCGCTGCACCGGACTCATCCGGCCGGCCGGCGAGAGCATGAAGACGCTGACGCCCTCCTGCCCTTTGAAGGCGTGCTCGGCCGCAGAACCGGTGTCGCCGGAGGTGGCACCCAGGATGTTGAGCACCTGTCCGTGCTTGGCCAGCACATAGGGAATCGCCTGCCCCAGGAACTGCATGGCCAGGTCCTTGAAGGCCATCGTCGGTCCCTCGGACAGGCCCACGAGGGTCAGGCCGTCGGCGACCTCGTCAAGCCCGGTGACAGGGACGACCGGCTGCGGGAACCGCTGCGGGCCATAGGCGGCTCGGGTGAGCTCCGCCAGGTCCTCCCGGGGAATGTCGGTGGCGAACAGGCCGATGACCTCCGTGGCCAGGTCGGCGTAGCCCAAGGGCCTCCAGGCCTCGATCTGCTCGAGGCTCAGGGAGGGCAGTCGGCTGGGAACCGCCAAGCCACCGTCGGGCGCCAGGCCCGCCACAAGAACGTCCGTGAACCCCGCTGCCGCCATCTGGCCACGGGTGGAGATGTACTGGGTGTGCTGCATGTGCCGCCTTCTTGCCGTGTCGCATGCCCTGGTGCCGCGTGCGAATCCGGTGCGATTCTACGGGGCCGTGACGGCGGGTGACAGGTGCGGCGTCAGATGCTGTGTCAGATACGGCCTCGCTGAGGTGACGGCTCGCCCAATGACGGAACCAGACGTCAGACAACCGCCGGGACAGGACATCGGCCCCGCCGGGACGCTGCGAGAGGCGGCTCGGCGAGGCCGATGCGTGAGAGTCAGAAGACAGGGCGGGGGTCCCGGCCTCAGGCCAGGACCTTCTCCACCTCGGCCTTGAAGGATGCCTTGGGGCGCGAGCCGGCGAACTGGTGGAAGACCTCGCCGTCGCGCACCACCGCGAAGGTCGGGATGGAACGCACACCGTAGGAGCGGGCCGTGGCCGGGTTGGCGTCCACATCCACCTTGACGAACTTGACCTTGTCGCCGAAGTCGGCGGCGACCTCGTCCACGATCGGCGCCATCTGGCGGCAGGGGCCGCACCACTGGGCCCAGAAGTCGACGACGACGGGCACCTCGGACTTGAGGACCTCCTCCTCGAAGGTGGCGTCGGTGACGGCGAGAGCCTCGGACATGATTGTTCTCCTCGAATGGTGTGGATGGGTGAGTCAGAAGACGGGGCCGGCGATGCGACGTCGGCGGAGCCGACCCCGCCCTGGGCTGAGTGGAGGCAGCCGGCCCTCAGGCCTGCAGAGTGGTCAGGTAGTGCTCGGCGTCCAGGGCCGCGCGGCAGCCGGAACCGGCCGCCGTGATCGCCTGCTGGTAGGTGGGGTCGGCGACGTCACCGCAGGCGAAGACCCCGGGGATGCGGGTGCGCTGAGAAGGCGCTTCGACCTTGATGTAGCCGGCCTCGTCGAGCTCGAGGACGTCGGCGACGAGCTCGCTGCGCGGAACCTGTCCAATGGCGACGAACAGACCCGTTGCCTCGAGCCGGCGGCGGTCCCCGGTGACGGTGTCCTCCAGGGTGACGCCGGTCAGCGAGTCCTCGCCGTCGAGCTCGACGACTCGTGAGTTCCAGGCGAAGGAGATCTTCGGGTCCTCCTGGGCGCGCTTGGCCATGACGGCCGAGGCGCGCAGCTCGTCGCGGCGGTGGACCACCGTCACGGAGCGGGCGAAGCGGGTCAGGAAGGTGGCCTCCTCCATGGCCGAGTCCCCACCACCGACGACGACGATGTCCTGGTCCTTGAAGAAGAACCCGTCGCAGGTGGCGCAGTAGGACACGCCGTGGCCGGAGAGGCGCTCCTCCCCGTCGATGCCCAGGTGCCGGTACTCCGAGCCGGTGGAGATGATGACCGTACGGGCCTCGTAGACGTCGTCAGAGGTGGTGATGCGCTTGACGTCGCCCTCCAGCTCGAGGGCGGTGACGTCCTCATAGCGGATGTCGGCACCGAAGCGTTCGGCCTGCTCCTGCATCTGGGTCATGAGCTCAGGACCCATGATGCCCTCGACGAAGCCGGGGTAGTTCTCCACCTCGGTGGTGTTCATCAAGGCACCGCCGGCAGTCACCGAACCGGCCAGGATGACCGGATTGAGCTGGGCGCGGGCCGCGTAGATGGCGGCTGTGTAGCCGGCGGGACCGGAGCCGACGATGACGACGTCGTGAATCATGACTCTCCTGACGAGCGGATAGGGGCCGCAGTGCGCGACTACCTGAGGTAACTGGTGACCAGTACGGACTGTTCCCAGGGAAAGTCCTATTTGATTGTGACCTCTGTCACTGTTGCCTTGTAGGGGAACTCGGTGGGATCACTGTTCTTGGGCAACTGGGTCACCCTGATGACGATGGTGTCGACCTCCTGCGGGTTGTCGACCTTGAAAGTGGTGCTTCCCGAGGTGAAGGCGCCCTCGGCAAGGACCGTACCGCCGCCCGCGTTGCTGAGGTCCGTGGCGCGGATCTCAAGCCGCCCGCCCTCGTTGGTTCCCTGCAAGTCGATCTCAGAGACCTTGGCACGGCTCTTGAGCTTGATCTCGATGTCGATCGGCTGGACCAGGTCCGGACTGCCGGTGTTGTGAGAGAACCAGGGGCGGCTGGTGTCGCCGTCACTGAGGTACTTCTGGTTGTTGTCCGCCTGAGTACTCAGGTTGTTGGCAACGCTCACGCCGGCGATCTCGGGCTTGGCCTCAGGCGGCTGGGGCGCGGGCTGCTGTCCGCCCCCGCCGCCGTTCTCCTGGGCACTTGCCGAGGGGACGGTGTCAGCGGCCGCACGGTCCTTGTCCGCGAAGGGGATGCCGATCGTCTGGTACACGATGTAGCTGGCCACCACGAGCAAGACGATGACCATGAGGAAGAAGGTGACCAGGACCGAGCTGGTCGTGCGCTGCTCGCGGCGAGCGGCCTCGGGGTCGACCTCCTCGTCCTCGTCGTCATCGAAGGCCGGGAAGCTGCCGGTGAAGGGCTCGGCCGGGACCGGCGCCGGCCCGGGAACGGTCTCGGAGGCGGTTGACAGAACGTTCGGGATCGGGTTCGTCGGCCCGGTGACCTGGACGTAGACGTCGTCGGACTGCTTCTGCGCAGCCGCCGACTCCGGCTGCTGCGGATCGGGGGCCTGCGTGGCCGGTGCTGTGGCAGCCGAGGCCGCCTCGATGACGGAGGTCTGCTCGGCAGGTGTCTCAGAGGCGGTGGGCACGACGGACGGTGCCGGCTCCGGCTGAACCGGTGCGGGTGCCGTCTGCCCCGCCGGTGCGCTGACCGTGGCGCTCTTGCCCGCACCGCTGCGCCGCAGCCGGTCCAGGACTCCACGCGCCGCGTTGGCGACACCGGCTCCCGCAGCACTGACGGCGGCCGAGGCACCCGCAGCGCCACCATTGCCACCAGTGGCGCCGCTGCTCGACGAGGGGTGCTGGGACGAGGGCGCTGCGCCGGCCCGGACTCGTGGTAACCGGCCACCTGGTCCCAGGTGCCCAGTGAGCGCGCCACCTCAGCTGCGGAGATGGGGGGCTGGCTGCTCCAGGTGCGTTCGCACAGCTCATCCAGGACCGGGTCGATTCCCGGCACGAGCGTGGAGGGCTTGACCGGGACGCCGCCCAGTCGAGGTGCGGAGGGAATGCCGGGGCGCTTGCCCGGCCACCGGCCGGTCAGGCCGTAGTAGAGGATCTCCACCAGGGAGCGGGCGTCGGCACGGTCGGCGGCCGATGGGTCGCGACCGGCGACCCGGCTCTCCAGATCGAGGGCGGCGGCCTCAATGCCCAGGCCACTGACTTTCACCGTTCCGTCGGGAAGGACGCGGATGGACTCCGGCGACAGGTTGAGGTGGTGCAGTCCCCGGCGAGCACCGGCGTCGAGCGCCTGCGCGGTCTCACCGATGATGGCGCGGGCCTGCGCCGGGGGCATGCCCCGGGAGACCAGCGAGGAGAAGGTTCGTCCGGTCAGAGGCTCGGTGACGATGACGGAGGGTTCGGCGCGCTCGACGTCGTAGACCTGCTGGAGACGCTGGTCCTCGACCAGCACCGCCCTGCTGGCCGACTCCAGGACGTTGTCGCGATGGAGCGTCGCGTCGGTGAGAACCAGGATCGTGACGTCTCGATCCAGGATCGTGTCGACGCCACGGTGCCTGACAATGCGCGGCAGGGTGGTGGACAGCGTTCCCAGGAGCCCGTAGCGACCACTGCCGATCGGCGTCGCCTCCGACATGCGTCTCCTTCCTTGAGATGGTTGTCCATCTGAACCAGTTGACCCCATCGTAACTGTCTGCGGGCTCCAGACCGGGGTGATGTGGCCGGTGTGGGCAGAGCTGTGTGACGGGTGGGCGGCGGAGCGTCCTGTAGCCCCCCGCGACGGGGGAATACTGGCCGGCAGCGACGGCGGGATACTCCCGGGTGCGTCGGACGGGACGTGCCCCGGGGTGGGCCAGTGGTGGGAGGAGCCGGCTGCGGCATCGGCGCTCGGGGGCGGCGGTGCGGCCGCGGCCTGCGAGGGTGCCGGTGGCGGCGGTGCGAGATGCTGGAAGGGCTGCCCGTTGTGAGGGTGGCCCGCCACGGCCTGAGAGGGGTGGCCGCCCGCGGGCTGGGACCCCATTTGACCCGGCTGTCCCCAGGGGTGGGTCTGGGCCTGAGCAGGCGGCGGCGGTGCGGGCGGAATCGCTTGAGCACCCCCGGAGGTGTAGCCAACAGCACCATGCGCCGTCGTCCCCGTTGAAAGACCGGAGGGGCCTGAGGTCGCCTGAGCCGGTGGCGGCGGGGGCGCAGGCGCCTGGACGGCAGGCATCTGAGCGGTCGCCTGTGTCTGCGGCTGCGCCGGTGACAACCAGGCCGCCGCCGCCAGGACCGCTCGCCCGGGCGCGCCGGGCAGACGCCGACCGAGCGTGGACAGGATCCGCGAGAAGGGCCGGAAGGCGACCGTGATCTCCTCGATCCTGACGATGCGTCCCCATCAGCAGGTAGATGAGCGACATGACGGTGGCGACGACGGCGATGTGTCCGAGTGCCGCGGTCATGTTGGCCAGGGAGGAGTCGGCGTCGATGTCACCGAGGAGCGCGTTGAGCAGGATCCCGACGACGACCGCGGGCGCCACCGCCATGATGAGACGCAGGTGGGTGGTGACGATCTTGCGGCCGTCGAGGCTGGGCAGGTGGGAGCGCATCATGGGGATGACCACCACGCAGCCCCCGATCTGGCTGATCGTGTTGGCCGCGCCCGCCCAGGTCATCCAGTGGTTGGCCGGGGCGACGAAGTAGGCCAGGACGCACAGGATCACGGGGATGACGCCGACGACGACGTCGGCCAGCAGCAGCCGCTTGGTATCGGAGTAGGCCAGCATCACCCGCTGGGTCCCGAACCAGATGCCCTGCGGGACGATGCCCAGCGCCAGAGCGATGAGCATGGGGGCGCTGGCCTGGGCCTCGGACAGGGAGATCGAGGGGGTGAAGAGCTGCAGGGCCGGGACGGCCAGGACGCAGATGCCCGCGGTGGCCAGCACCGTGAAGACGCCCGCCGAGCGCAGCCCCAGGGAGAGGTCCTCGCGCACGCCGGCCGCATCCCCGGCCGCGGCCTTCTCACTCATCCGGGTGAACAGGGCCGTGATGATGGAGGTGACCACGAGGGACTGGGGCAGCATGTACACCAGGTAGGCGTTGAGCCACATGGTCGTGGAGGGCACGATGACGTTCGCGTACTCGGGCTGCTCGGAGGCCGTGACCGCGTAGGAGCCCAGGTTGGAGGTGATCCAGTTGCTCAGGCTGGCCACGCCCACCCCGGCCAGCGCCCACAGGGCCACCTTGACGGTCTTGCCCAGCCCCAGGCCCCGCACCCCGAAGATGATGCGCGGCCGGAACCCGGAGCGCACCAGGGGGATGTAGAGGATCAGCGCCTGGACCGCGATGCCCAGGGTCGTCGTCGCCCCGATGAGAGTGATCCGGCCCCAGTCCCAGACCTCTGCGCTTTCACCGGTGGTGTAGCGGCCGTAGATATGGAGGTAGAACAGGATCGAGGCGATCGAGATGATGTTGTTGAGCACCGGCGACCACATGTAGGGCCCGAAGCTCGAGCGGGCGTTGAGCACCTGCCCCCACAGGGCGTACAGGCCGTAGAAGAAGACCTGCGGCATGAACCAGAACGCGAAGGCGAAGGACAGCGCTCGCCACTGCCCCTGGGCCAAGGAGTTGGCGTTGAGGGTGAAGATGAGGGGCGCGGCCGCGGTCGCGATGCACGTGACCGCCAGCATGAGCGTGGCCGCGGCGGTCAAGAGGCGGTTGACGACCTCCTCGCCGTTGCGCCGTCGCAGTGCCTGAACGATCTGCGGCACCAGGATCGCGTTGAGGATCCCGCCGATCATCATGTTGTACAGGTAGGTGGGCAGGTTGTTGGCCGTGTTGAAGGCGTCGGCGGCCCCCGACCCGGTGGCGCCCAGCGCCATGACGATCAGGGCGTTGCGCACCATGCCCAGAATGCGGGAGACCAGGGTCCCCGAGGCCATGATGGCCGAGGAGCGCGCCAGGGACGCCTGGCTGCGCCCCTGGGAGGAGGATCGCCCGATCCGTACACGCTTGATGATGCTCATGCCGTCTCCTGTGCAGCCGGGGCCACCGCGGTGCGGCGGCCTCGTCGTACTGTCCTCACCGTACCGGTCACCACGATGGCGACCAGGACCCCGACGATGACTCCGGTGCCGCGTCCCTCCCAGTCGGCGCGCACGCGCATGTTGACGGTGGTGGGGGTGCCCACGGTGGTGCCGTCGGCGGCGAGCACCTGCACCGTCAGGGCGACGTCGCCGGAGCCGACGGCCTGGATCGGCACCGTGACCTTGGCCTGCTGGTGGGCCGGGACCCGCACGGTGGTGGTGCGCGGGACCTGGAGTCGCTTGTTGTTCGAGACCAGGTAGACCTGAACCGTCACGTCCTGGTTCAGGGAGGAGGTGATGCGCACCGGCAGCTGGGCCTCGGAGCTGATGACGTTGATGGTCGACGACGGCACCGCGGCCAGCGAGGAGGTGACGCCGGCGCCGGCCGCCTCGGCATTGGGGATCTGGGCGCTGCGGGTCTTGGGGTCGGAGCGCCAGGACGCTGAGGAGACCACCGCCTCCAGGTTGGTGTAGTCGCCCAGCAGGGCGGCCGGCTCGGATAGCACTGAGGAGATCGACTGCAGGGTCGTGGCGGTACGGCCGGCGGCGGCGAGGGTGTCGGCGGACAGCTCGTTGGTGTCGATCACCGTGTCCGGCATCTCGGAGCGATCGATCCGCGAGGTGCCCTCGGCCACGGCCGAGACCTCCTGTTGGGCGTGCTCCTGGAGGGCGGAGAAAGACTGGGACTGGGTCCAGGGGACTGAGCGCAGGGCGGCCACCCGCTCGCGCACGACCGATGACTGCACGGCGGAGGCGGCCCGGCGGGGCATCGCCACGACGATGTCCCGTTCCAGCGCCGGCGCCTGGCGGGCCAGGATGGCACTGTCGCTGCGCAGCAGCTGGCGGGTGTCGAGCGCGGAGGCCTGGGCGCTCTGGGTGGTCGGGGTGCCCTGATCGGAGGCAGTGGGTTTGGCGTCCTCACCGGTGAGCGCCCCCGACAGGGACTGCTCCGGGATCAGGACCGCGTGGTTCCCGGAGGCGCCCAGACCGGAGGGGGTGTAGGTGAGGTCGTCGGACGGCGACAAGGACTCCGGTGAGGCGATGATGGTCGAATCCGGCTGTGCCAGCGCATTGACCGTGGTGGCGTCCGCGACGCTGGAGGCCAACCAGGACACCGACGTCGGGGCCCCCACCTTGACGATGGCCGACTCCTGGGTGCGCCGTGCGGCGGTCTCGATGAGGCTCGTCTGCTGCAGGTGCGCCAGGGCCGCGGTGTCGGAGTCGCCCCACGGCAGAGCCACGAGGCTGTCGGTGTGGATGGCCCGTGCGAGAGCCGCGGAGAGCTGGATGACCTCGTTGGAGGCCTGCGGGGCCTTGCCGGACGGCGAGGCGGTGGCGTTGCCCCCCGCCTGCGGGGACGGGGCGGCGCTCGCCGAGGGGGCCGGCGTCGACGGCGTGGCCGGGGCCGATGACGCGGAGGAGTCGGCGCTCTGGGGCGCCTGAGGGAGGCGTCCGGCGTGGAGGGCTGGGAGCTGCTGTTGCGGGCGGCCTGCTCGAGGCTGTCCGTGGTGACACCGAGGGCCTCGATCAGTGCCGGGTCGACGGCGACCACGACGCCGTCGCCGGCCATGCTCACCAGGCCCTGGACCCGGTTGTGGATGCGACTGAGGGCCTCCGTGCGCTCCTGGGTATGCGGGGCGGACAGCACCGCCATCTCCTGAGCGGAGGCGGTCACCGGCAGGAAGACGGTCATGCGCACCGGCGCGACGGAGGTGCCGCTGTCCCACACGAGGATGCTGCGGTCCTGGGCCAGGGAGACGTCCTGGGTCGCCAGGGCGACGGAGACGCCGCGCGGCCCCCACTGGTCAGTGCTGTCCAGCGGCAGCTCGTCGGCGGGAATGGTGATGGAGAACTGGGAGACGCCCCCCGGCTGGAGGTCATGACCCAGTGGGACCGTGAAGGGATCCGACAGTCCCGACTCGTCGGTCCCGGTCAGCCACTTGCTCAGGCCCCGACTCGTGGCCTCCGTGGATCGCTGCACCCGCGTCACCAGGTCCGCCCCGGTGATGGTCTGAGCGGTTCCGTTGGTGATGGTGCCGGTCAGGTTGAGGTCCTGGTCGCTGTGGAGCACCTCGGGGGCCATGGCGTCGATGCTCACGGTCACCTGGTTGGAGGGCTTCTCCTTCGACGTCGGGGCGGATGGGGCGGCCTTCGTCGGGGCCGATGTCGCGGACGGCGTCGCCGGGGCGGCCGGGGCGATCTCAGCGGAGAGCCCGGCGGACTGCGCGAGCGGGAGTGTGCCGGAGCCCTGGTCCGCCTCGGCCACGGGAAGGGCGGCCACCGGCCACAGCACTAGGCCGGCCACCCCCAGTAGGGCGGCAATGGTCACCATCGCCCTGCTCCGCAGCCGGGAGCCCAGCGTGGTGACCACCTTCGCGTACACAGAGGCGGCGGTGCCCGTCATCCATCCCCCACCAGGATGTCCCAGGCCGCGGCCACGATACGGCGCTCGTTGGGGTAGGCCAGGCGGTGGGAGACGTCGTCGAGGGCGACCCACTCGACGTCCTCGGCCTCATGGTCCGGGTCGTTCTCCGTGGTCAGGGTGCCGCTGACCGCCTCCAGCAGGAAGTGGTGCACCACCTTGTGGACGCGGTGCTCGTGGCCGGCGAACCAGTAGTCGATGGTCGCCAGGTGGCGAAGAACCCGACCGGTGATCCCGGTCTCCTCCATGATCTCGCGGACCGCGGCCTGCTCGGGGGTCTCGGCGCCCTCCAGGTGCCCCTTGGGCAGGCACCACTCCAGGCGCCCGCCCCGGTTGCGCCGGGCGATGACCGCGGTGAAGGCCTGCCCGTTCTGGACGTCGACGACCAGGCCGCCGGCACTGGTCTCATTGACGATGGGCAGGGCGCGTGCACTCGCCCGGTGGGCCGGGTTTCCGGCGCGGGGCGTGCGAGTGCGTGGAGAGGGCATGGGGACACTCTAGGGCGTCCGGGCCGCCGGGCGCCGCTGGCCGAGTACGTCGTCGCACACAACTGCGCCATCCGCGGACGGACATGGGGTGCGACGGCGGTCGGTGGCGGCCGTGGACGCGGTGCGGGATGGTCCTCACCACAGGGCGGCTGAGGCCGAGGACGACGGCGCACCGGTGAGGGTTCATGGCAGGCTTGGGCCGATGACTGCGCACCCCGCTCCCGCTGAACCCGCCGACTCCCCGGAAGCCGCCGAGAACCGGGGCCTGACGCCCAAGGCCCGTCAGGCGCTCGAGGGCCTGCCCCCCGCCCTGGCGGCCCTGGGCCACGCCTTCGTGCGCGCCGGGCACGAGATCGCGCTGGTCGGCGGGCCGGTGCGGGACGCCTTCCTCGGCGTCGCCCCCCACGACCTGGACCTGACCACCTCGGCCCGCCCCGAGCAGACCGAGAAGATCCTGGCCGCCTGGGGCGAGACCACCTGGGACGTGGGCCGGGCCTTCGGCACCATCGGCGCGCGCAAGGGCTCCACCATCGTGGAGGTCACCACCTACCGCACCGAGGCCTACGAGGTCGGCTCGCGCAAGCCCCAGGTCACCTACGGCGACACCCTCACCGGGGACCTCACCCGCCGCGACTTCACCGTCAACGCCATGGCGCTGCGCCTGCCCGACCTCGAGCTCGTCGACCCCTGCGGCGGCCTGGCCGACCTGAACGCCGGCGTCCTGCGCACCCCCGTCAGCGCCGAGCAGTCCTTCGACGACGACCCCCTGCGCATCATGCGGGCCGCCCGCTTCGCCGCCCAGCTCGGCTTCGACGTCGAGATGGACGTCATGACCGCCATGGAGGAGATGGCCCCCGCCTGGAGATCGTCTCCGCCGAGCGCGTGCGCGCCGAGCTCGAGCGCCTGCTCATCAGCCCCTGGCCCCGGCGTGGACTGGAACTGATGGTCCACACCGGGGTGGCCGACGTCGTCCTGCCCGAGCTGAGCGCCCTGCGTGAGACCGTCGACGAGCACAAGCGACACAAGGACGTCTACGAGCACACCCTGACCGTCCTGGACCAGGCCATCGACCTGGAGACCGGGCCCGACGGGCCCGTCCCCGGCCCCGACCTGGTGCTGCGCCTGGCCGCGATCCTCCACGACATCGGCAAGCCCGCCACCCGCCGCTTCCTGCCCGACGGCACCGTCACCTTCCACGGCCACGACCACGTCGGTGCCCGGATGACGGCCAAGCGTCTGCGGGCGCTGCGCTTCGACAAGCAGACCATCAAGGACGTCTCGCGGCTGGTCGAGCTCCACCTGCGCTTCCACGGCTACGTCGACGCCGCCTGGTCGGACTCGGCCGTGCGCCGTTACGCCACCGACGCCGGTCCCCTGCTGGAGCGCCTCCACCGGCTCACCCGGGCCGACGTCACCACCCGCAACCGCCGCAAGGCCGCCATGCTGGACCGCGCCTACGACGACCTCGAGGAGCGTATCGAGGCCCTGCGCGCCGCCGAGGAGCTGGCCGCCATCCGCCCCGACCTCGACGGCGGCCAGATCATAGCCGAGCTCGGCGTGGCCCCCGGGCCGATCGTCGGCGAGGCCTACCGCTTCCTCATGGACCTGCGCATGGAGAAGGGGCCGATCGGCGAGGACCTGGCCCGCCAGGCACTGCGCTCCTGGTGGGCGGCCCGCCAGAAGAGCTGAGGGAGACAGAGTGCTTGAATCCTCAAGGGAGTTGCGGGTCGGTGTCGTCGGCATCGGGGCCCGCTGCTACCTGGCCGCGCTCGCGGACTCCTCACCGGTCCCGGCCCGGCTCGTCGCCGCGGCCGACACCGCCCCCGACGCCGTCGAGCGCGCCGAGCGCCTCCTGCCCGAGGGCGTGGCGGTGGTGGCGGATCACCGCGACCTGCTGGGACACGGGATCGACGCCGTCGTCCTGACCACCCCCGACGACACCCACGAGGAGCTGGCCTGCTTCTTCCTTGAGGCCGGCATCCCGGTCTACCTGGAGAAGCCCCTGGCCATCACCATCGAGGCCGCCGACCGCATCCTGGCGGCCGCCCGGCGCACCGGCACCCGCCTCTACGTGGGCCACAACATGCGCCACATGGAGGTGGTGCGGCTGCTGAAGTCGATCATCGACTCCGGGCGGATCGGCGAGGTCAAGGCCATCTGGTGCCGCCACTTCGTGGGCAACGGCGGCGACTACTACTTCCGCGACTGGCACGCCGAGCGCCGCCACGTCACCGGCCTGCTGCTGCAGAAGGCCGCCCACGACATCGACGTCATGAGCTGGCTGGCTCACTCCGCGCCGGCCCGCGTCGTCGGCATGGGCGGACTCATGGTTTACGGGGAGGCCGAGCGGCGCCCGGCCGGGACGAGCGCCGGCACCGTCATGCAGGACTGGTTCAGCCTCGAGCACTGGCCCGCCGACGAGGTGGACGGGCTCAACCCCGTCATCGACGTCGAGGACCACTCCATGCTCATGATGACCATGCGCAACGGAGTCATGACCTCCTACCAGCAGTGCCACTTCACCCCCGACTACTGGCGCAGCTACACGGTCATCGGCACCCGCGGCCGGGCCGAGAACCTCGGTGACGGGGCCGGCGACGTCGTCAAGGTGTGGACGAAGCGCACCGAGCACTACGCCGAGCGCGCCACCCAGGAGTACGTCATCGCCGAGGAGGGCACCGGGCACGACAGCGCCGACCAGCTCGCCATCGACGAGTTCCTGCGCTTCGTGCGCGACGGCGGGACCACCGAGGTCTCCCCGGTCAGCGCGCGTGACGCCGTCGCGGCGGGGGTGCTGGCCACCCGGTCCCTGCGCTCGGGCTCCGTGCCCTTCGACGTGCCCGAGCTCGACGCGGAGCTGGCGGACTACTTCCACCGCGGGCAGCACAATCCTCACACACCGACCGAATCTTCATAAACGACGCGGCTCCGCGTCATCTTTGAAGAAAATGTCGGTCTGTACGGTCGGTAGCACGTACAGTGCGAGCCGGGCGGTGCCGGTGCCTCGCGGGGGACCCGAGCCGCGGGCAGGACAGGCCGGAGCCGAGGAGAGCGCATGATTCACCACATCACCCTGACCGGGCGGAGCATCGCCCTGGCCTGCGACGGCACGGTGACCACCCAGCACGGTGCCGGCGGCGCCACCGGCGCGGTCTACGTCGAGGCCTCCCACCTGACCCTCCTGCACGACATGCGCGACGGCGAGTTCTACCGCACCGGCCAGAACTCCTGGTCGCCGTCGGGCTGGCGCCGCCTGAGCGAGGCGCCCATGCGCATCGCCAACGAGCAGCGCCGTCGGACCGCCGACGACGCCCCCTGGGACGACCCGGCCCGCCACCACTCGGCCTGGATGGCGGTCCTGGAGGACTCCGCCGGGGCGCTGCTTGTGGGCTGCCTGGACGGGCGCACGCCGCGGCTGCGCGCCGACACCGCGGTCCTGGAGGCCTTCACCGAGTCCGGTGACCCGGCGCGCTGGGTGATCCTGCCCGGCCCGGCCACCGCCGTCATGGCCCGCTACGCGCGCGAGCTCGGCGAGAGCCTGGGGGCCCGGGCGATCGAGCCGCAGAGCGTGTGGTGCTCCTGGTACTCCTACTACGAGGGGATCTCGCAGGAGGCCCTCGAGCGCGAGATACCGCAGGTCGCCGAGCTGGGTTTCAAGACGCTTCAGATCGACGACGGCTGGGAGGTCGCGGTCGGCGACTGGGAGGCCGGCGAGAGCTTCGGCGACGGGATGGAGGCCGCCGCGAGTCGGATCCGGGAGGCCGGCATGCAGCCGGGCCTGTGGGTGGCGCCCTTCATCGCCCTGCCCGGCTCGCGGGCCGTGCGCGACTACCCGGAGATGTTCGTCCACAACGCCGACGGCGGACTGGCCGTGGCCGGCTCCAACTGGGGCGGCGACTACTACGCGCTGGACACGACCCACCCCACCGCCCAGACCTACGTGCGCAAGCTCATCGCCAAGATCGTCCACCGGTGGGGCTTCAGCTACCTCAAGCTCGACTTCATCAACGCCGCCGCCATCCCCGGCTACCGGCACCGCCAGATCGACCGGGAGGAGGCCTACCGCACCGGGCTGCGGCTCGTGCGCGACACCGCCGGGGAGGAGACCTTCCTCCTGGGCTCCGGGGCGCTCATCATGCCCTCCATCGGGCTGCTCGACGCGGTGCGGGTGGGGCCGGACGTGGCCCCCATGTGGGAGAACTACGCCTCTGACGACCTGTCCGACGCCAAGGCTTACAACGCCCTGCACGCCGGCATCAACCGGCTCTGGCTGGGGCGGGTCATCGGGGTCGACCCCGACGTCGTCTTCTTCCGCCACCGCCGCAACCTCCTGGACGACACCCAGATGCAGTGGCTGCGCGATGTGGCCGAGGCCAGCCGCTACCGGTGCCTGTCGGACCAGATGACCTGGCTCGACGAGGAGGAGAAGGAGGCCGTGCGCGCCTTCCTGGCCGCCGAGGACGAGCCCCTGGAGATCCTGGGCCGCTACCGTTTCAGCCTGGGCGAGCGCGAGATCGACCTCACCGAGGCCATCGAGGGCAAGGCGTCGGCCTACCCTCTGTGAGGCGGGGCTGGGGTGGCTGTCTGGAGCCGGTTGAAGCTAGGCGGATCGCTTCATCGACTGTTTGGTCGCCTCGGAGCCTGCGCATCGTTCTCGTGAGGCTCCGCAAGCCATCTCCGTGCCAGCACAGGAGATACCGGTTGGTAGTCCTTTTGCGCTTGGGCCCGGTCGGCTGGGTCGGGGCGCCTACTGCACGAGGTTCGGGTGCTACTGGAGGAGGGTTGGGGATACTCCACCGGGGTCGGGGGTTCGTGCAGTACGCACAACCCTCGGTCAGTAGATCCCCACCCTCGTGGAGTGGGCCGGTCCGAGGCGGGGGTGGGCTAGCGCCGACGTCGAGCCATCGCCGGGAGGCTGCGCGGGAACCAGGCGGGAACCAGAAACGGGTGGACAGACGCCAGGCTGGCGGAAGGCGGGCCCGGCCCCTGGGTTGAGAGCGCCCGGCGATCCCCGCTGCTAGGTCCTCGATCGCCCCGGACCCGGGTCGGGGAGCCCGGCCCCGGGCGGGCCCCGCCGGCATTCCATCGGGACTCCGCCGTCGGGCACCGCCTACTTGGTGGGGGTGCGGCCCAGGGTGAGGTAGCCGGGAAGCGTCTGGTCCTGGCCGGCGCTGGAGAAGCGCAGCGGCTGACCCGAGTCCAGCGGGTTGACCACGCGCACCAGGATCGTGTTCTGTCCGGCCGGGTCCGCCGGAAGCTGCCCGGAGAAGGTCTGGGTCTTGCCGACCGCGACCTTGCGCAGGTCGCCGCTGAGCGTGGTGCGCCCGACCTCCATGCCGTTGGAGGTGTTGATGGCCACCGCCTCCACATTCCAGTTGTAGTAGAAGGGCGCCACCCCGTTGTTGGCGATCTGCACCTCAACCTTGCCGTTGCGCATCCGCCAGCGCGACACCGCCAGGTCGTAGCCGGTCTCGGCGGAGGCCTGCACGGTCCGCTCGCGCTCGGAGCCGTTGAGGGTCGTGGTGAAGGCCCAGTTGTCCACCAGCCAGCTCGCGTGCGTGGCCTTGATGGAGGCGTCGATGTCCACCGTTCCTCCGTTGGAGCCCGAGGCCATGCAGCTGCCCGGGTTGCGCACGGAGCACTCCTGGATGCCCGGGTAGATCTCGCCCCCGATCGGGTGCTGCTGCCAGGCCTGGTCCGCCTTGGCCTCCTTCAGCTTCGGCAGGAAGTGCCAGTCGGCGGTGTCCATCGTGGCGTAGCCGAAGGAGTCATCGTGGTAGCCGACCCCGTGCTTGACCGTCTCCGCGGACGGGTAGCGCGCCAGCGTCGGCGTCACCTGGAAGGCGCTGCCCCAGGTGTCAACGAGGGTGTTCTGGTTCGCCGCCGACGGCATCCAGTTCTCGCCAGAGGGGTTCTCCCCAGAGACCTTGCCGTTCATCGGGTAGGTGTGCCCCTCGCCCCAGAAGCCCACCAGGCCGTGGGTGATGAAGGCCAGGCGCGGGTCGCCGTCGTACTGCTGGCCCAGGGCCGAGATGAAGCTGGTGAGCATCGACATCATCTCGGGGTCGTTGTAGTCCGGCGCCAGCGACTGGCCCGGCGCGTTGCCGTGGAACGTGTAGTCGTGGGTCGGCACCGCGTGGGAGCTCAGCAGGTAGGCCGGGATGCCGCTGGGGCGCCCGGGGTAGTCGACGTAGAAGCGCAGCACCGCCTGGTGCCCGCGCGAGGCGATGGCGTTGAGGTGCGCATCGAGCCTGTCCCACGAGTACGAGCCGGGCCCGGCGACGACGTCGCTGACCGGCAGCGTCAGCCACTCCATCGTGTGGGGCGGTGCGTTCTCCTGCAGCACCGGCGAGTGGGAGGCGTCCGCCGGCGCGAAGGGCATCATCCCCTTGAGCGGGTTGGCCTCCGGCGTGGCCGCCGCGGAGACCTCGATCCAGGCCCGGTTGCAGTTGCAGGCCCGGAACCCGGTGGCCAGGGACACCACGGCGACGAGCGCCATGAGGATGGCGCCCAAGCGCGGCTTGCGCCCCCTGCGGAGCCGGTCGAGCACCTGGTGTCCCAGAGAGGGCGTGCGATCGGAACCTCGGCCGCGCGATTGCTGCGCGGCCGCCGACGTGGAGCCGGAAGCTGCTGCAGAAGTGGTCTCGTCGTGCTGTGAATCGATCATAAAAACTTGTCAGGTAGGGACTTGGGCGTGGGTAAACCCTACCGGCCAGTTGAGCGGTCCACCTGTGCTATCGCTGACAACGTGCTCGGTTGACGGGGTGGAAGGCCTGTGCCACCCGTACTTTTGGAGGACAAGAGAATTTCGCGCTACGCCGCGGTCCGGCCGCGGTTCGACGCCGGCGGGCGGTGTCGGCCAGGGAGAACGTCGAGGGGATCGTCGAGGCCTTCCGGGGCGGGGTGGAATGAGAGGCGTTGTCGCCATGCGGGACGACATTGCCGCCGCGCGCATAAGCGGCCATGATGACTCCGTGCGCGTTTTCAATTTCTCCGCCGGTCCTGCCCAGCTCCCCCTGCCCGTCCTCGAGCAGGCCGCCTCCGAGCTCACCAGCTGGGGCGGATCGGGAATGTCCGTCCTGGAGGTCTCCCACCGTGGGGCCGATTTCGTGGCCTGCGCGGCCGACGCCGAGGCCACCCTGCGCCGCCTCCTGTCCGTGCCCGACAACTACCGCGTGCTCTTCCTCCAGGGCGGGGCCAGCGCCCAGTTCGCCGGCATCGCCCTCAACCTGACCGCCCCCGGTGACACGGTCGCCTACCTCAACACCGGCCAGTGGTCCGCCAAGGCCATCAAGCAGGCCGGCGCCTACGAGCTCGACGTCGTCGTGCCCGCCGACGAGGCCGCCTCCTCCTACACGACCACTCCCGAGCCCGGCTCCTTCACGGTGCCCGAGGCGGCCCGCTACCTGCACTACACGCCCAACGAGACCATCGGCGGCGTCGAGTTCGACTACGTGCCCGAGGCCGGCGAGGTCCCGCTCGTGGCCGACTTCTCCTCCACGATCCTCTCGCGGCCCATCGACGTCTCCCGCTACGGCCTCATCTACGCCGGGGCTCAGAAGAACATGGGGCCCTCGGGCCTGGCCGTCGTCATCGTGCGCGAGGACCTGCTGGGGCGGGCCCGCCCGGTGACCCCCACTGTCCTGGACTACCAGAAGATGGCCGACGCCGACTCCATGCTCAACACGCCTCCCACCTTCGCCATCTACCTGCTGGGGCTCATCGGCCACTGGATCGAGGACGGCGGCGGCCTGGAGGCAATGGCCGAGCGCAACCGCGCCAAGGCCGAGCTTCTCTACGGCTACATCGACTCCTCCGACTTCTACGCCAACCCGGTTCAGGAGCGCTCGCGGTCCTGGATGAACGTGCCCTTCACCCTGGCCGACCCCGCCCGCGACGCCGACTTCCTGGCCGGCGCCCAGGCCGCAGGGCTCACCAACCTCAAGGGGCACCGCTCCGTGGGCGGCATGCGCGCCTCCATCTACAACGCCATGCCGATCGAGGGCGTGCGCGCCCTCATCGACTACATGACCGACTTCGCCGCCCGGGCCTGAGAGCGCCCGCCGGCTCGCCATCCCGGCCGTCTCGCCTGGCCTGTGGGCCCGACCGGTGTGCGGGCCAGCCATCGGCCCGCGGGCCCTGCTACCCGTCCCAACCGCTTCCTCCACCCGGACCGCTCTGCAGAAAGTACTTCCGTGACCACCAGCAGCGTTGACCACAAGTTCCGCATCCGTACCCTCAACGCCATCTCCGGGGCCGGCCTGTCCCGCCTGCCCGACGAGCTCTACGAGGTCGGCGGCTCCGTGGAGGAGCCCGACGCCCTCCTGGTGCGCTCGGCCAAGCTCCACGACACCCCCATCGAGGAGTCGGTCCTGGCCGTGGCCCGCGCCGGCGCCGGCACGAACAACATCCCGGTCGAGGCGCTCACCGAGCGCGGCGTGCCCGTGTTCAACACCCCCGGCGCCAACGCCAACGCCGTCAAGGAGCTGGTCCTGGCGGGCCTGTTCATCGCCTCGCGCAACCTCATCCCGGCGGCCCGCTTCGCCCACACCCTCGAGGGCGACGACGCCGAGATCGCCAAGGCCGTCGAGGCCGGCAAGAAGCAGTTCGTCGGATTCGAGCTGCCCGGCCGCACGCTCGGCGTCATCGGCCTGGGGGGCCATCGGCGTGCAGGTGGCCAACGCCGCCCTGGGGGCTGGGGCTCAACGTCGTCGGCTTCGACCCGGGTATCTCCGTGGAGCACGCCTGGCACCTGAGCGCTGAGGTCGAGCGGGCCGACTCCATGGAGGAGGTCTTCCGCCGCGCCGACATCCTCACCGTCCACGTGCCCCTCATCCCCGCCACCCGCGGACTGGTGAGCACCCAGCGCCTGGCCCTCATGAAGGAGACCGCGGTGCTGCTCAACTTCGCGCGCGCCGAGATCGTCGACACCGACGCCGTCGTGGCGGCCCTGGACGAGGGCACGCTGCGCGGCTACGTGTGCGACTTCCCCTCCACGCAGGTCCACAAGCACCCCAAGTGCATCTCCCTGCCCCACCTGGGCGCCTCCACCAAGGAGGCCGAGCGCAACTGCGCCATCATGGCCGCCGACTCCCTGCGCGGCTTCCTCGAGGACGGGCAGGTCCACAACTCGGTGAACTTCCCCGAGGCCGTCATGTCGCGCCAGGAGGGCACGCACCGGCTCGTCATCGTCAACCGCAACGTGCCCAACATGGTCGGTCAGGTCTCCACGATCGTGGCTCAGCACGGGCAGAACATCGCCAACCTGCTCAACAAGTCGCGTGGCGAGCTGGCGGTGACGCTGGTCGACGTCGAGGGCGAGATCGAGCCTAAGGTCCTTGAGGAACTGCGCGCGATCGACGGCGTGCTATCGGCGCGCGGCATCTGAGCTGAGCCGGGGTCCCAGGTGGCTGGGGACATTCTCTTCCGGCGGGGGACGTCTCGCGCGTGCGGGGACGGGATTGCTGTCCCCGACGGCGTCGAACGCCCCCGGCCGGAAGGACACGCGCCCGGCCGGAAGGACACGCACCCGGCCGCGTGGAACGTCGTCCCCGACCGTTGGGGCCCGCAGTGCCAGATGCACCTGCGGACCCCGTGGGATGTCAAAGGTTGTTGATCCAGGCCCGGCGGTGCCCGAACAGCGAGAGCGTGGGCTTGTAGAGGAGCACGTACTGCCCTCCGGCCGACACGTCGGCATCGAAGCAGACATCTCCGCTGACCGAGCCTCCCGCGATCAGCTTGGAGGCCGACAGGTGGTTGCTCGACCCCATGAAGCCGCTGTTGCTGATCGCCCCGGCCGGGTCCTGCAAGGTGAAGTCCAGGGCATTGACGTCCAGCGTGTTCTTGGAGCCGTTGGTGATCGTGATGGTCGAGCAGGCGGTGGGGCCCAGGGTGGCATCACCCGCGGCCACGGGTGTGGCGCTGACCTTGATGCCGTCGTCGTCGATCGTGTCACCGGCGTTTCCGACGACGTCGCCGCTCTGCTTCCCGGGGAAGCTCAGTGCGGAGTCCGACTTCTCGGCATCCTTTGCCGCCTCCTGCTGCTGGGGGCTGGGTGCGGCTGCGGAGTCCTGGCCGGCGGTTGCTTGAGCGGGCGCGCTGGCCATCGACTGGATGGAGGGCAGGGTGGCGGTGGTAGTGCTCGAGTTCCCCGAGCCCCCACCACCGTTGAGTGCGGAGGCGATCATGCCGACGGCGATGAAGGCGCCGATACCGGTGAGGATCTTGTGTCGGGCGAACCAGGAGCGCTTCGGCTCAGGGGCGGGCATGCCCATGCCTGCGGCCGGGGCGGGGAAGGGCGCGGCGGGGACACCGGTGGGGACACCGGCGGGTGAGGAAGGGACTGGGTTGACGGGGCTGGTCATGATGGGTCCTTCGAGATGCGGGAGGTGAGGCACTGAGCGGGATGCGGCAGTGCCCATCACGGTGTGTCGTCACCGGAGCTGACGGGATCAGCTGACGGGAACAACGATGGCCCCCGGCCGTGCAGCGCGCACATCGACCGATGAGTCCGAGGCGGCCGTCCGAAAGGGCACTCATCGCGACTGACCAAAAGGACGATGCCTCCCGCGCCCTAGCGCCCGAATCGTGTCCTATCGGGCGATCATGCATGTCAGTGCCCGGTCCTACAGTGAGCACATGTCAGTCCCCACCTACCCGCCCACTCCTGCACCCGGCACCCCACCCGTGTCGGGCTGGAGCGGTGGCCTGGGTGGCGGCCGGACTGAGCCCACTGCGCCGCCTCCCGGGGCGCGGGCCCTGCCATACCCGTCGAGCCCGCCGGCCTACCCCTATCCCGCCTATCCGGGGTATCCGGGGTACCAGGGGTATGCGGGACTCGCCCCGCATCCCGCATACCCCGCTCCTTCCGCTGCTCCCGGTACTCCTGCGGCGCCGGGACCGAGCCTCCGCCCCCGGATGACTGCGGCTCCCTCCAGTCCTGCGCCGTACGCCCCTGTAAGACCGGCTCGGTCGTTCACGGAGTCCCTGTCCCCGTCGCAACGCCGTGCCCTGCACGTCACCCTGACGATCCTGCGATCCCTGGGCCTGTTCGCCCTGTGCCTGCTCGCCTCCATGTGCGCACTGGGATACCACTTCGGTCATGAGCAGGCTCTTAAGACAAGCAATCCGTTCCTTGATGTTGCAGGGTTTCTGGTAGGGCTAGCGCTCCTCGTGGTGGTCTTCCTGCGCCGGCGCTGGCCGGTGGCGATCACGGTCGCCTCGGCGCTCGCGGGCATCGGGGTCTACCTGGACACCACGGTGGGACTCATCGCCTTCACCACCGTGGTGCGCCGGTCCCGGTCCCTGCGCGACCCTGTCCCGTGGGCCACAGGCGCGCTGCTCGCCGTCGGCACCCTGACGGCGCTCTTCCGGGACGCGAGCCAGGGCTCCACCGGGAACTCCATCATCGGTGCCTTCAACTCATCCTCCCCCGAGCCCCATGCCGTGACCCATGTGTCGGTGCTGCAGGTGCTGTTCCTCGCGGTCGTGGCCATGTCCCTGCCGGTCGCCGTCGGACTGTGGCTGCGTGCACGTGATGGGGAGAAGAAGGCACGACGCCGTGCCCAGGAGGCCGCCGACGCCTCAGCCCAGGCCGAGCGCGCCGCCCAGGAGCAGACCCGGACCTCCACCCGGTTGGCGGACACCGTCAGCCTGCAGGCCGAGCGTGAGCGGGTGGCTCGCGAGGTGCATGACGGACTCGGCCACCGCCTGTCGCTGCTCGCCCTCCACGCCGCCGCCCTGGAGCAGGGCGTCCTGGAGACGTCGGAGAGCTCGAATGCCCCAGAGGGCTCGCAGGCCCCGGACTCAGCCGGCGCCGTCGGCGATGACGATCCGCGGGCCGCCGCCCAGCGCGTGCGACAGGAGGCCCAGGGCGCCATGCGGGACCTGCGTTCCCTGCTCGCCGTGCTGCGCGAGCCGGTGGGGGCGGTCGAGCCCGCCCCGCGCCTGGAGGACCTCAGAGAGGTGGTGGACGGGGTCCTTGCCGCCCGCCAGCCGCTGAGCTCCTCGATCTACCTGGACCGCGCTGCGCAGGCCGACGAGGTGCTCTCGCGAGCCGTCTACCGGATCGTCCAGGAGTCCCTGACCAACGCCCGCAAGCACTCGCCCGGTACGAGTGTGCAGCTGCGCGTCGAGGGCGGTCCGGACACCGGTATCGACATCACCTGCTCCAACCGGATCTCTCGGACCGAGCCGGAGGCTCCCGAGGCAGAGGCCGGTGAGGCGCCTCAGGCCGCGGGCGCTGACCGAGGCGCAGCGTCAGGACCTGGAGTCGTCGTCGGCGACCCCCAGGGCGGCTCGGGCCTGCGCGGCATGGCCCAACGGGCGGCGATCTGCGGCGGCACGTTCCACGCCGGCCCCGACGGCCAGGGCAGGTTCGTCGTGAGCGCGCACCTGCCCTGGCGCTCGGCGGAGTCACCCCGCACCAGTCGCTGAGCGGCCGCCAACCAGTATCTGAACAGCCCGAGATCGGAGATACCGGTCTGCGCGCAGCTCACGGGGATGCACCATCTGGGGCCTGGGCCGTTGGGATGGTGAATGTGTGGGCGCACGCACCTAGGCTGGTCCCGTGCCCGATCCCTCCGCCGCCCCGGCCTCCTCGGCCTCCTGGTCCGCGTCCCCCGCACCGGCCCGCCCGGTCCGTGTCATCCTCGTCGACGACGACCCACTGACCCGCGCCGCCATCAAGCCGCTCCTGAGGCCGAGCCAGGACTACGTCGTCGTCGCCGAGGCCGGAGACGGCCGTGAGGCGATTGACGTGGTGGGTCGTATCGAGGCCGATATCGTGCTCATGGACCTGGGCATGCCCGTCATGGACGGGATCGAGGCCACCCGCCAGATCTGTGCTGCACCGCGCCACCCCCACGTCGTGGCGCTGACCACCTGGGACGTCGACGACGCCGTCGTGCGCGTCATTGAGGCCGGTGCGGTGGGCTACCTGCTCAAGTACTCCGCCTCCGAGGAGCTCCAGGCCGGGCTGCGTCGGGTCATGGCGGGCGAGTCGGTGCTCTCGCCGGGGGCGCTTGCCGAGCTGCTGCGATATGTGCGTTCCCAGCCGACGGCCCCGACGATGACGGCCTATGACCTTCGCTCTCAGGAGCGTCAGCACGCCGTGGCCCAGGCTCAGCAGGCAGCGGCGGGGCTCAGCCGGCGCGAGCTCGAGGTCATCGCCGCGGCCGCCGAGGGACTGACCACTGAGGAGATCGCGAACCGGCTGTACATCTCGGTCTCAACCGTCAAGGCCCACCTGCGCAGTGCGCAGGAGCGGGTCGGTGCCCGTAACCGGGTGCACCTGGCGGTCCTCGCCGAACGCGCCGGGCTGCTGGGATAGGGGTGAGCCACCCCGACCGGTGAGGGCCGGCGGCGCGCGCCTGCCTGATTCGGGCGTCGCGGCTGGGGGCATCCTGCGCGCCCGGGGACGGGAATGCTGTCCCCGACGGCGTCGAATGCCCCCGCCCGGGGTGACACGCACCCGGCCACGTGGAATGTCCCCGTCGTAGGTGACGGCCTGCTGGATGAGGGTGCCCGGGGCTCGAGGATGCAGCCTGAGGCGTGCGGTCTGCACCCGCGGGGGCCGTGCTCGTGGCCTCAGGTGCGTTCTCGACGACGCGCGGGCTCGGTTGTCCGCGCGTAAGGAGTGGCAGGAGGGACGGTGGGGTGCGCCGGCGACGGAAACCTGGGGCAGTTGTCCGCACACACGGAATATCAGAGGACCGGCGAGGTGCGTCCTCACGCGTCGGGCCGGGGGCGCCCCGGGCTGACGGTGATCGTCGTAACACGACCCCATCGAAAAGACATGACTGGTGTCCCAGGCCAGGAAAGCCTGGAACACCAGTCACCTGAGCGAAGAGGACACCCCTCGCGCGGCGCCATGGACCGTCAGGCGCTCAGCCGCCGTTATTGGCGTTCCCACCGCCGGGATTGGGATTACCCGGCTGCGGCTGCTGCTGGTTGTTGTTATTGTTGTTGTTGTCACTGTCTTTACCGGAGGAGACCGTGAGGTTGACGGTAGAACCGGCGCTCACCTGCTCGCCGGCCTTCGGGCTCGTGCCGATGACCTTATTGGCGTCCACCTTGTCAGAGGTCTTGGTGATGACGGTGACGTTGAGTCCGAGCTTCTGCAGATCGGCAGTTGCTTCCTCGACGGTCTTCCCGTTGAGGTTACTGGGAATCGTCACTTTGGCCGCGCCGCTGGAGAAGCTCACGGTGATCGTGTCTCCCGAGGAGACGCTGGAGCCCGCGGCCGGGTTGGAGGAGACGGCCTTGCCGCGCTCAACCTCAGCAGAGGCGACGTCGTCGCCCTTCTTGAACTGCAGGCCGGCGTCCTCAATGGACTTCTTCGCCGTGGCCTCGTCCTGGCCGGAGACGTCGGGGACGGAGGTGTTCCCGGTGGAGAGCACCAGGTCCACCGTGGTGCCGCGCGCAACGGAGTTCCCCGCCTGCGGGTTGGTGTAGATGACCCGGTCCTTGGCGACCGTGGCGGAGTCCTCCTGGGAGGTGTTTCCGCCTTCGAGCCCGGCCTCCTTGAGGGCCTTGCGGGCGTCCTCCTGAGTCTTGCCGGACAGGTCGGGAACCTTGACCATCGCCGATCCGGTGGAGAAGTGCACGGTGACGGTGGAGCCCGGCTCGACCTTCGTGCCCTTGCCCGGGTCGGAGGAGACGGCAAGTCCCGCACCGACCTCCTCGTTGGCGACCTCGTCCTTGGCGAACTTCAGGCCGGCGTCCTCAATGGTCTTCCTGGCCGATTCCTCGTCCTGACCGGAGGTGTCGGGGACCTCCACCTTACTGATGGTCGCACTCGGCGTCGGGGTGGGTACGTTGTCGAAGGCTCCCGAGGCCCACCGTCCGGCGACGATGGCCAGCGCCACGAACAGCAGGAACACGAGGACCCAGATCCAGGCGTGGCTCTTGGACTTCTTCTCGGGCTCCTCGCTCTCCTTCACCGTGGATGCCGGAGAGGGGCCGGAGGGCACCTGGGCGAAGGAGGAGGTGGGCTGAACCGGTTCGGCGGCCGGTGAGGCCATGACCGAGGTGGCCGGGGACCAGGAGTCGGCGGCCGGCGCGGCCACGGACAGGCCCCGGGCGGCCGCCTGCAGGTCGGCACGCATGTGGGCGGCGTCCTGGTAGCGGTCCTCGCGGCTCTTGGCCAGGGACTTGAGGATCACCCGGTCCAGGGACTCGGGCACATCGGCCGCCAGCGAGGAGGGGCGCTTGGGAATCTCCCGCACGTGCTGGTAGGCGATGGCCACGGCGGAGTCGCCCTGGAAGGGCGGCTGGCCGGTGAGCAGCTCGTAGAGAAGACACCCGGTGGAGTACAGGTCCGAGCGGGCGTCCACGGACTCGCCGCGGGCCTGCTCCGGGGAGAGGTACTGGGCGGTGCCCACCACCGTGTGCGTCTGGGTGACCGTGGAGGCGGAGTCCTCAATGGCCCGCGCAATGCCGAAGTCCATGACCTTCACGGCGCCGGTGGAGGTCAGCATGATGTTTCCGGGCTTGATGTCACGGTGGACGATCCCCACCCGGTGGGAGTACTCCAGGGCGTCCAGGACCCCGGAGACGATCTCCGCGGCCTCAGCGATCGGGACGGCCTCGCCCTCGCTGAGGAGCTCACGCACCGTGTGCCCCTCGATGTACTCCATGACGATGTAGGGGACGGTGCGGCTGGCGCCGCCCGGCTGGAGGAGCTCCTCCTCACCGGAGTCATAGACGGCGACGACGGCGGGGTGGTTGAGCGCCGCCGCGGACTGGGCCTCCCGGCGGAAGCGGGCCTGGAAGGTGGGGTCGCCGGCGATGTCCGAACGCAGCAGCTTGATGGCCACGACCCGCGACAGGCGAGTGTCGTAGCCGAGGTGCACCTCTGCCATACCACCACGTCCGATGAGGTCGCGGATCTCGTAACGGCCCGCGAGGACCTGGGGGAACTGACTGGTCACAGTACCTCCTTGACAGGGATGCTCAGCATCAAGGCTGGCACGACCTGATGCGCATGGGCAAGCGTACCCGTGCTGTGCAGGGTGATGAGCGAGAGCGCTGGGATGAGGGCCCTGAGCGTCAGCAGGTTGAGGCCGAGGAAGGAGCGTCCCGAGGCGTGCCGGGCGGTGCGCGACGGCGTCGGCTCCTCGGCCGCGTGACGGCCGGGACGCACGGCGGCGGGCCGGGGCAGCTCGCGGGTCTGCGGGCCGCGGCGGCCAGTGGACTCCCAGCTGAGCGCCTCACGGGGATCCCACGCGTCCGTGGGCAGGTTCACCACTGCCCGGTCCAGGGCGCGGGCCACCTCGCGGGCGGAGTGCGGCCGGTCGGAGGGCTTCTTGGCGAGCAGCTTGAGAATGATGGCCTGGACCTGGGGCGGGACGGCGTCGGGGAGGGCGGGCACCTCCTCGTTGACGTGGGCGAAGGCGATATCGACCTGGGTGGCTCCGCTGAAGGGGCGCCGCCCCACCAGGGCCTCGTAGGCGATGATGCCCAGCCCGTAGAGGTCGCCGGCCGGGGTGGCCATGTTCCCCATGGCCTGCTCGGGGGCGAGGTACTGGGCGGTGCCCATCACCATGCCGGAGGCGGTCAGCGGGCGCTGGTTGATGCCGGTGGAGATGCCGAAGTCGGTGAGCTTGGCCAGGCCCTCGCGGTTGATGAGGATGTTGGAGGGCTTGACGTCCCGGTGGACGACGCCGGAGTCGTGGACGACCTGGAGGGCGCGGGCGACCTGCGCCAGGACCGGCAGGATCTCGGCGGGTGACAGGGTCCCCTTCTCGGCGATGATGTCGGACAGGGCGCGCCCCTGGACGAGCTCCATGATGAGCCAGCCGGTCCCGTCCTTCTCCCCGGAGTCCAGGACGACGGCGAGGTTCGGGTGGCGCAGCCCCTTGGAGTTCTTGGCCTCCGCACGCAGGCGGGACAGGAAGATCTCGTCACCGGTCAGCTCGGGGCGCAGGATCTTGGCGGCCACGGCCCGACCCGAACGCAGGTCGGTGGCGCGCCACACCTGGCCCATGCCGCCCAGAGCGATCTGCTCGACCAGCTCGTAGCGGCCCTGGAGCTGGAGCCCGGCAACAGGTTTCACTGGTTCACCGCCGCATCGATGACCTGGGCGGCGACGGGTCCGGCGATCTTGCCGCCGGTGGCGCCGTCCTCGGTCTCCGCATTGCCGTCGAGCACGACGGCCAGGGCGATCTCAGGCTTGTCGATGTCGGTGCCGGCGAAGCCCACGAACCAGGTGGTGGGGCCGCTGTCCGTGCCGGTCTCGGCGGTACCGGTCTTGCCGGCCACCTGGACCCCGGAGACCTGGGCGCTGGTGCCCGTGCCCTCGGCGACGGCGGTCTGCATGAGGGAGGACAGGGAGGAGGCGGTAGCCGAGTCGATCGGGGTGCGGGCCACCTTCGTGGAGGTGGAGCTGACCTCGTTGAGGTCGGGGTCCAGGGTGCGCGAGACCAGGTAGGGGGTCATCTGCTCGCCCTTGTTGGCCACGGTGGCGGCCACCATCGCCATCATGAGGGGGGTCGCCTGCACCGAGGCCTGACCGATGCCGGCCATCGCGGTCTGCGCCTGGGAGTCGTTGTGCGGGTAGGTCGACGGCGTGACCTTCAGCGGGATGGACAGGTCGGAGTCGAAGCCCCAGTTCTTCGCCTCCTTGGAGAGCTCCTCCTCGCCGACGTTGATGGCCAGCTGCGCGAAGGGGGTGTTGCAGGACTCGGCGAAGGCTTTGGAGAAGGTAGTCCGACCGCCGCCGCAGGACTCCCCGCCGTAGTTCTCCAGGGAGTGGCTGGTGCCCGGCAGGGTGATGGTGTCGGGGGCGTCGACCTCCTGATCGGGCTTGATCTTGCCGGTGCGCAGTGCCGCCGCCGTGGTGATGATCTTGAAGGTCGACCCCGGCGGGTAGCGGTTGCCGGCGATGGCCCGGTTGTCCAGGGGACGGGAGGAGTCCTGGCTGAGGGTCGCGTTGGCCTCATTGGCGGCGTTCCCGTTGCGGGTCGCGAAGGCCGAGGGGTCGTAGGAGGGGGTGGAGACCAGCGCCAGGATGGCCCCGGTCTTGGGGTCCAGGGCGACGACGGCGCCCTCGCGCCCGGCCAGGGCGTCGTAGGCGGCCTGCTGGATCTCGGGCTTGATGGTCAGCTCCACGGCCCCGCCCCGCTGGGAGTCACCGGTGATGAGGGTCTTGATCCGGGAGGAGAACAGGGAGGGGTCATCCCCGTTGAGCACGGAGTTGCCCTCCTTCTCCATGCCGGTCATGGAGGCGAAGGCGGGAGAGAAGTACCCGGTCACCGGGGCGTAGAGCGGCCCGTTGGCGTAGACGCGCTGATAGTCCTCAGAGCCCTGGCCGTCGTCGGACTTCTGGGTGCTGGCGATCGTGGTGCCGCCGGCCAGGAGGATCGGGCCCCGCTCGGTGTCGAAGTTGCGGCTGACGGTGCGGCGGTTGCGCGGGTCGGAGTTGAGGGCCCCGTTGGCCGACCACGACTCCCACACGGAGGGACGGGCCAGGCCCTGGACGCTGGTGACGGACAGGGCCAGCGTGGCGAACATGACCAGCACCAGGAAGGCGACCTGACGGATCTGTCGGTTCATGGCAGCTGCCTCCTGTCAGTGTCCTCGGTGAAGCCCGGGGCCCGCGATGAGCGCAGGGTCGCCCCGTCCGGTGCGGTGTGCGGCGGAGGCGGCGCCTCCGGACTGACGGCGACGGCGGGCCGGGCGTCATCCTCCAGGTTGCCGAAGCCGGGTGCGGCCGACGGGGAGGCGTAGCCCCCGGCGTCGGCCGGTGAGCCTCCAGCGGGTGCGTCATCGGCGGCCTGGGCCATCGACTCCTCGGCTCCGGCGTCCTGGACCCGACGGCGCAGGGACAGCGGCAGCTCGGCGGTGTCGATGATCCGCGGCGCGTGGGTGGCCGGCCGCCGGGCGGCGTCGGACAGGCGCAGCAGGAGGGCCAGGATGATCCAGTTGGCGATGAGTGAGGAGCCGCCGTAGGCCAGGAAGGGCAGGGTCAGCCCCGTCAGCGGGATGAGCCGGGTGACACCGCCGATGACCACGAAGATCTGCAGGGCGACGGCGAAGGACAGGCCCACGGCCAGGAGCTTGCCGAAGCCGTCGCGCAGCAGCACGGCGGTGCGCAGTCCTCGCTGGATGAGGACGAGGTAGAGCATGAGGAGGACGAGCGTGCCGGTCAGCCCCAGCTCCTCACCCAGTGAGGCGAAGATGAAGTCGGAGTTGGCGAAGGTGACCAGGGTCGGTGAGCCCTTGCCCCAGCCGGCGCCCATGAGCCCGCCGGTGGACATCCCGAACATGCCCGTCAGCAGCTGCCAGGAGCCGCCCGCGGCGTTGTATACGGCATTGTCGGTGGCGTGGAGCCAGCCGTTGATGCGCTGCTGGACGTGGTTGAGGTGCGTGGCCGCGAACCAGGCCGCCGGGAGGAACAGGGCGGCACCGATGAGCAGCCAGGAGGGCCGGTCAGTGGCCACGTACAGGACGACGACGAACAGGCCGAACAGCAGCACCGAGGAACCCAGGTCCTTCTGCAGGACCAGGACGCAGATGCTCACGCCCCACACGATGAACAAGGGGCCCAGGTGCCGGGCGCGCGGCAGGCTCATCCACAGGACCTTGCGGCCCGCCAGGGCCAGGTTGTCCCGGTTGGCCACGAGGTAGGAGGCGAAGAAGACCGCCAGCAGCACCTTGGACAGCTCGGCCGGCTGGAAGCTCATCGGGCCGATCCGGATCCAGATGCGGGCGCCGTTGATGCTCTGGCCGATCCCCGGGATGAAGGGAAGGACGAGGAAGACCAGGCCGGACCACATGGCCCACCGGTCCCAGCGTCGCAGGCGCCGGTAGTCGCGCAGCAGGAGGAGCGTGACGGCGAAGAGGATGACGCCCAGCAGCGTCCAGACCAGCTGCTTGGAGCCCACATAGAACTGCCACTGCTCGTTGGCCTCATAGGCCAGATCCAAGCGTCGGATCATGGCCAGGCCGATCCCGTTGAGCGCCACTGCCGTCGGCAGGAGCACCGGATCGGCCCACGGGGCGGCGTAGCGCACACACAGGTGCATGAGGACGGTCAGGACGAGGAAGGCGATGGCCACGCCCACGGTCTGCGCCGGGGAGGAACCCGTGCGGTTGAGAGCGGTGAGCACGAAGCCGCCCAGCCCCAGGACCAGGGCGACGCCGAGCAGCGCCGCCTCCGCCCAGCGTCCCGAGTATCGAGCGACGCCGGCGGGCTGGATGGTCGCGACGCCTGCGGGGGCGCCCAGGGGACCGGGAGCAGCAGTCATCTCACCCCTCCTGCCCGGGCTTGGCGGGCTGGGTCGGTGTGGCGGAGGCCGGCGACGGGGTGGAGGAGGACGAGGAGGAGGGCTTGGCCGTGGGGCTCGCGGTGCCCTGCAGGCGGGGGCCTGCTTGCGGTAGGAGCGGACCGTCTTGTCCACGTAGGGTCTCCGCGGCGCTCATCGACGACTGGGTGACGGTGGCCTCCAGGCGCTCGCGGATGTTGTGATCGAGGGCCTCCACGGGCAGGTCCGCGTAAGTCTTGACCGAGTGGCTCAGCTTGAGCGGGCCGACGGACTGGGGGATCCCCTGGTAGATGGCGACCTCGCCCTTGTAGGTGGAGACGTAGTAGCGGGTCTGGGTCCAGCGGTAGAACAGGGCGCTGGCGCCGACGAGCGTGGCCAGCAGGACGAGGCTGCCCACGAGGACCCGACGGCGGTGGCGGCGTCGGGCCTTCTCCTGGGTGGCGGCCTCGGCGGCGATGGCCTCGTCGACCTCGGAGGACTCCTTGGCGGAGGCGGCCTCGGGCTTGTCCTCCAGGGTGGCCATGAGGGCCGCGGCCTTGGCGGCGGGGCTGGCGGCCTCGGTGTCCTTGGCCTCGGCCTGCTCGTCGCCGGCACGGTGGGCGGCTGCGGCGCGCTCCTGGGCGAGGCGCTCGGTGGCGGCGCTGCCCACCACCTGCGGGACGGTCTGGGGCTCGGGGTCGTCCTTGACGACGTCGAAGACGACGGCGGTGACGTTGTCCGGTCCGCCGGCGCGCAGGGCCAGGTCGATGAGCTGGTCGGCGGCCTGACCGGGGTCGGCGACGCCGGCCAGGACCTCACCGATGGTCTCGGCGGTCACCGGGCCGCTCAGGCCATCGGAGCACAGCAGCCAGCGGTCGCCGGGAACGGCCTCGCGGATCGACTCGTCGAGCTGGACCTCGCCCTCGGTGTCCCCCAGGACGCGCAGGAGGACCGAGCGCTGCGGGGTGCTGGCGGGCCTGGTCCCGGGTCAGGCGCCCGGTCTCCACGAGGTACTCCACGAAGGTGTGGTCGGTGGTGACCTGGGTGAGGGTGCCGTCGCGCAGCATGTAGGCGCGCGAGTCGCCCACGTGGACCATGGCGAGCTTGTTGCCGCTGCGCATGACGCCGATGCAGGTGGTGCCCAGGCCGGCGAGGTCGGGGTCCTGCGAGGACAGGGTGACGAGCTCGGTGTGGGCGGCCTGGACGGCGTCGCGCATGAGGCCCAACAGCTCGCCGGCCTGGTGGGAGTCGGCGTCCAGGGGCATGAGGTGCTCGACGGCGACCGCCGAGGCGATGTCTCCGCCCGCAGGTCCGCCCATCCCGTCGCACAGAAGGCACAGGTGGGGGCCGGCGTAGCCCGAGTCCTGGTTGGACTGGCGGACCAGGCCGACGTCGGAGCGTGCGGCGAAGCGCAGGGAGATGGTCATGAGCGCAGCTCCAGCGTCGTTTGGCCGATTCGGACAGGAATGTTCATGGGGAGCTCCACGGCGCCGTGCACGGGGCGGCCGTCCATCATGGTTCCGTTGGTGGATCCCGAGGTCCTCCAGCCACCAGGCGCCGTCCTTGGGGAAGACGCGGGCGTGGCGCGATGAGGCGTAGGAGTCATCGAGGACCAGGGTGCAGGAGGGTGAGCGGCCGATGATGATCGACGAGGGGCTCAGGGGCACGGTCGAGCCGGCCAGGGGGCCCTCGGTGATGACCAGGCGGGTGGCGCTGCGGCGTCGGCCCCTGGGGGGCGGGCCCGAGGGCTGCTCGGAGCCGCCCGCGGAGCGTCGACGTGACGGGCCGGCGACGGGGGAGTCGGCCATATCGCGGCGCATGACGCGCACGATGAGGTACAGGAAGAACCAGAGCAGGACCAGGTAGCCCAGCCGCAGGATCGTGAAGGCGAGTGCGCTCAACCGTTGACTCCGCTGTTCTGGGTGCCATCCCAGAACAGGATCTGGGTGCGGCCGATGGTGAGGGTGTTGCCGTCCACGAGCGTGACGGCGTCGACCCGCTGGCCCTCGACGAAGGTGCCGTTGGTGGAGCCCAGGTCGCTGGCGATGGCGTTGCCGTGCGTCAGGCGGATCTCCAGGTGACGGCGGGAGACGCCGGAGTCGTCGACGATGATGTCCGCCTCGAGCCACGCCCGATGACGGTGACCGGTCCCGGTGAGCAGGTAGCGCTGGCCGTTGATGTCGACGATCGGGTGCGCCGGGGTGGCGGTGGCGGAGGCGGCCGGGGCGGCGGCGCCGCGTCGCGTGGAGGACTCGATCTCGATGGCCGGGGCGTTGGGGTTGTTGTTGACGAGGAAGGAGACCTCGACCGGGCCGACGAAGGAGTAGCCCTGGTCCGCGGCGTGCGAGGTGGCGACCTCCTCCATCTGACGCACCATCTCGTCCTGGCCCCAGGCGGTGATGCGCTCAATGCTCGGCGGGGTGAGGTGGATGCGGAAGATGTTGGGAACCACGGAGCGGTCGCGGGCGAAGGACGCGGCGCGCTTGTCCATGGTCTCGCGGAGCTTCGAGGCGATCTCGATGGGCTCGATGTCGTCCGAGAAACGGGACATGGCGCGGTTCGTGACGTTCTCGACGCCCTTCTCGAACTTGTCCAGGAATCCATGGACAGTACCTCCCCAAATATGGTGTGGCGGCCCCAGGGATGGAGCCGGGAGACGGGACTGTCCCGCCTCGCTATGGGCCTGCACGGACCTGCGTGCAGGCCGATACCGTTCCCATCGTAACGGTAGCGAAGCCATCGCAGGGAAGACGGCCCCCTCTGTGTGAGGTAATTGTGTCGTGAGCGGTCTCACGGCCGGATATGGCGGTGAGGATTGGACGCGGGCGGGGATGGCAGGCTAGTCTCATGCTCGCTTCTCGCGCGAGTGGCGGAATTGGTGAGACGCGCACGGTTCAGGTCCGTGTGATCTTACGATCATGGGGGTTCGAGTCCCCCGCGCACAGAACGGAAAGGCCCGGGCCACATGGTCCGGGCCTTTCCCATCTCTGTTCTCGGTTGTCGCCTTGTGCGGGCCGCGGCGGGCGGCCCTACTCAGAGGGGTCAGGATCCACTGGCCGAGGGTCTGTACGTGCGCGTCAGTGCCCCACCCAGAGTGACACTGGCCTCGTGCCCTGCACGGAGCAGAGCCCACCCTCGTGCAGTGCATGCCCCTGGACGCTTCTGACGGCGGGCCCCGTCAGAGGGCAACCTTGTCTGCGCGGGGCGGTGCGGCGTCGTTCCCGTGTGACGGGGGAGTCAGGCGGAGGCGGGGCGCGCGTGCAGGCGGCGCAGGAGGTACCAGGCGGCCAGGGCCCCGGCCCAGGCGCCGACGGCGTTCTGGCCGACATTGGCCAGCGAGGGGCGCCGCTCCAGCATCGGCAGGAGGCTCTGGAGCACCTCGGCGCTCAGCCCGACCACGCAGCCCACCAGCGCCCACATCCACCAGGGGATGTCCCGCCAGCCCACGACCGCGCAGAAGGTGGCCGGCGCCAGCATCACCAGGTTGAGGACGACGTCCTTGCCCTCGGAGCTGAGGAAGCCCGGTCCCATGGTGTCCTTGAGCTCGGCGACCTCGCGCCCGGAGGGCCACACCACCGCCACGCAGACGATGGCCAGGAGGATGACCGCCGCGACGCGGGCGATCCGCTCGTAGGAGGCCCGGCCCGGGGAGTGGGCCTTGGAGGGCTGCGGGCCCGTGGCGCGGCCGGCCCGACGGCGAAGCGGCCGACGCCGGTGATGTCCCCCAGGAGGTGTCAGGGGGACTCGGCGGACGTCAGTGCGTCGGGCGCGGGCTGCTGGGCGGGCACGCTCACGACGCTACCGCCCGCCCTCCGGGAACCCCGGAAGGCGGGCGGTAACGATCAGAGCACATCGGGGCGCAGGACCGTGTCCCGGCTCAGCAGCAGCTGGCGTTGATCTCCGTCTCGGCCTGCTTGGCCCGGGCGCGCCAGAACTCGCGCTCACTCATGGGGCCGTGCCCGGAGCCGTGCTCAGAACCGTGGGCGCCCCCGTGTCCGTGGGGGCACTGCGCGTGCTCGCGGGCGTAGCGCTCCAGGTAGCGGTCATAGGCGGACTCCCCGGTCATGTCCCGCCACAGGGTGCGGGCCCAGGTCAGGACCTGGCGGACCCGACGTCGGGCGCTGGGCCGATCCGCCGGCTGCGGCGTCGAAGGAGCAGGCGTCATGACTTCTCCGCGTGGGCCTTGTGCGGGATGAGGGCCGGGTCGCCCACCTGCTCGTACTCCCGGGAGACCTTCTTCATGAGCGAGGCGATCATCGTCTCGGGCGCGTAGAGTTGGACTCCTGGTACGGGTCCTCCGACGTCGTCGTGTCCCGGTTGCGGAGCGTCTGGACGATGCGGATGAGGGCGCAGACCATGACGAAGGCGACCATGACCAGGAAGATGATCGACAGCGTCCCCTGAATCATCGTGTTGCGCACGATCGCCCGGGTCTCCTCGATCTTGGCCGGGTCGGTGAGCGTGCCCAGCTTGGCCACGGCCTCACGATGCTGCTGGAAGTAGCCCACGAGCGGGTCGCTGGAAAGATCTTCTGCCACGAGGCCGTGAAGGTGACGGCCGTGTCGAAGACCAGCGGGATCGCGGGATCCACACCCACTTCGTGTAGCCCTTGCGCACCACCATGACGGTGACCACCAGCAGCGCCACGGCCGCGATGAGCTGGTTGGCGATACCGAACAGCGGGTAGAGCGTCTGGATGCCGCCGCGCGGGTCGGTGACACCCATGAGGAGCAGCGCCCCCCAGGAGGCGACGACGACCGCCGTGGTCCCCCAGGCGCCCACGTGCCAGGACGGGTCCTTGAACTTGGGGAAGGCGTTGCCCAGCGCGTCGGAGAGCTGGAAGCGGGCCACGCGGGTGACGGCGTCGACGGCCGAGAGGATGAACAGGGCCTCGAACATGATGGCGAAGTGGTACCAGAAGCCCATCATGGCCCGGCCTCCGCCGATCTGGTGGAGGATGTGGGCGATGCCCACCGACAGGGTGGGGGCGCCGCCGGTGCGCGAGACGACGTTGGGCTCGCCGACGTCGCTGGCCAGGCGCTCCAGGGCCTCGGCGCCCGTGTAGGTCTTGGGGTTGCCGTTGTCGTCCCAGGAGTCCCACTCGGGGGTGGGCTTGCGGCCCTGGGCGTCGGTGACACCGAGGTTGCCGACGGCGACCTCGGCGAGCTTCTCGCAGTGGTGCTCGGGGTCGTCGGTGGTCTTGCAGGGGGCCGCGGCCACCGTCTCGGGGCCGGCGAGCTTGTTCATGGTCGCCGTCGAGGTGTTCATGGAGAAGTAGATGCCCGGGCTCAGCGAGACCGCGGCGGCCAGCGCCATGATCGCCACGAAGGACTCCATGAGCATGCCGCCGTAGCCGATCATGCGGACCTGAGTCTCCTTCTCCACCATCTTGGGGCTGGTGCCCGAGGAGACCATGGCGTGCATGCCGGACAGGGCGCCGCAGGCGATGGTGATGAACAGGAAGGGGAAGAGGGTGCCGGCGAAGACCGGGCCCGCGGTGTTGAAGGCGAACTCGGTGACGGCGGACATCTCCACCAGGGGGCGCACGATGATGATGCCCAGGGCCAGGATCGTGATCGTGCCGACCTTCATGAAGGTCGACAGGTAGTCGCGCGGGGTGAGCAGGACCCACACCGGCAGGACCGCGGCCAGGAAGCCGTAGATGATCATGGCCCACACCAGGGTCTTGGGGGACAGGTGCAGGTAGTGGCCGAAGGAGGACTCGGCCACCCAGCGCCCGCCGATGATGACGGCGATGAGCAGGCCGAAGCCGACGAAGGAGACCTGCGTGATCTTGCCGGGCTGGACGAAGCGCAGCCACAGGCCCATCCCGATGGCGATCGGGATGGTCATGCCCACCGAGAAGACTCCCCAGGGGGAGGCGGCCAGGGCGTTGACGCAGACCATGGCCAGGACCGCCAGGACGATCATGAGCATGACGAAGACGACGATGGTCGCCACGATGCCGCCGATCCGGCCGATCTCGTCAGTGGCCATCTGGCCCAGGGAGCGGCCGCCGCGGCGCATGGAGAAGAACAGGACGAGCATGTCCTGGACGGCGCCGGCCACGAGCACGCCGATGATGATCCACAGGGTGCCGGGCAGGTAGCCCATCTGGGCGGCCAGGACCGGGCCGACCAGCGGGCCGGCGCCGGCGATGGCCGCGAAGTGGTGGCCGTAGAGGACGACGCGGTGGGTGGGGTCGAAGTCGCGCCCGTTGTTGATGCGCTCGGCCGGGGTGGCGTTGGTGTCGTCGGGGCGCATGATGCGCCGCTGGATGTAGAGGGCGTAGAAGCGGTACCCGATCGCGTAGGTGCACACGGCGGTGACCACGAACCAGATGGTGTTGACGTGCTCGCCGCGCACGACCGCCAGCATCCACCACCCCAGGACGCCCAGGGCAGTGATGGCCACCCATGTGGCGATCCGCGCGGGTGTCCATCGATTGTCAGGACGTATGCCGACGGGGACGCCGTCGGCGTTACGGATGATCCGCTTCTCCTCCTCCGGTGAGTAGGTCGGCAGAGAGGCTTCTTTCTGGGGCATCGGGATTCCGTTCTCGTCGTCGAGAAAAGGTGTGACGTCATCGTCTCCGGTGACCCGCCCAGGGTATTCCTCCTGGTGGCGGAAAGGAAGCAATCGTGAGTACCGACGGCGGGGCGTTCGTCTCTCGGCCTCGATATCAGCACCATTTATCCCACCTATCGAATATGCTTTCCGGTGGCCGCTCGCGGCGTCGCGCACTGACGCCGGCCGGGCCCGGGCGGAGACTGGTGGCGGCGGTTCAGGGGTCCCGGGGCGTGCGACTAACCTGGCGTCGTGTCCGTGCTCCATCCCGTCCTCGACGTCCTCGCGCAGGCGCCGATCCTCACCGTCTTCCTCGTCATCGGCCTGGGGACCGCCGTCAGGGCAGATCCCGCTGGGGACCGATCCGCTTCGGCGCCGCCGAGGGCGCTCTTCGTGGGCCTCGCGGTGGGCGCCCTCGACCCCGGCTCGGCGCCGATCTCACCCTGCTGCGCAGCCTCGGCCTGGCGCTGTTCTGCTACACGGTGGGACTGGGCGCCGGCAATACCTTCTTCCGTGACCTGCGCAGGCAGCTGCCGCTCATGGCCCTGTGCGTCGTCGCGCTCGTGATCGCCGGCGCGGCGGGCGGCCTCTACTCCCACCTGACCGGGGTGAGCCCCGCCATGGACTCCGGCGCCTATGCGGGGGCCCTGACCTCACCGGTGCTCGACGCCGCCATCGAGGCGGCCGGGACCCAGGAGCCCGCCGTCGGCTACGCCCTGGCCTACCCCGTGGGCGTCGCCGTCGCGATCCTCATCGTGGCCGGGGTCGTGGGGCGCACCTGGCCGGGGCGGCGCGACCCGCGGCCCGCCAGCGCCGACGGCATCACCGCCACCAGCGTCTACCTCCTGCAGCGGGTGGCCCTGGGCGAGATGAAGGCCTTCAGGAGGGCCGCATCCGCATCTCCTACCTGGAGCGCGACGGCGAGACCCGGGTCGTGGCCCCCGGTGAGGAGCTGCTGCCCGGGGACAAGGTCGTCATCGTCGGGGCGCCGGCCGCCGTCGAGTCCGCCATGCACGACCTGGGCACCGGGCTCCCACAACTGCCCTGGCCAAGGACCGCACCGCCGTCGACTTCCGGCGCCTGACCGTCTCCTCGACACGGGTGGCCGGGCGCACGATCGCCGAGGTGGACATGCCCGGGCGCTTCCAGGGCGTCATCACCCGCGTCAAGCGCGGTGACCTGGACCTGCTGGGCCCGCGAGGACCTCGTCCTGGAGCTCGGCGACCGGGTGCTGGCGGTCGTCCCCAGCGACGAGCTGGAGAAGGCCGCCGACTGGTTCGGCGACTCCGAGCGCTCCATCGCCCAGATCGACGCCTTCTCCGTCGGGGCAGGCATGGCGCTCGGGGTGCTCCTGGGGCTGGTGGCGATCCCTGCTGCCCGGCGGCATCACGCTGCGGCTCGGGGTGGCGGCGGGCCGCTCGTCGTCGGCATGGTCCTGGGGTGGGTGGGGCGCACCGGGCCCTTCGTGTGGGGGCTGCCGCACGCCGCCAACTCCACCATCCGCCAGCTGGGGCTGCTGTTCTTCCCTGGCCGCGATCGGGCTGGCCTCGGGGCCGGACTCGCGGCCTCGGCCTTCTCGATGACGGGACTCAGGTGGGGTGCTCGCCGCGCTTATCGTAGTGGTCAACGCGATCATCCTGCTGGCCGGGGCGCGGTGGGCCGGGGTGTCCGCGCAGCAGCGCCTCCGGCGGCCTGGCCGGGCTCTGTCGGGCAGCCCGCGATCCCTCGCCTTCGCCCCTGTCCAAAGCGCGATGACGAGCGCATCGAGGCCGGCTACGCGACCCTGTTCGCCCTGGCCATCGTCGTCAAGATCGTCGCGGTCCAGGTCCTCGTGGCGCTGTAGGCGCGGAACCTGGTGGCGGTGGGTGGGGAGTGCCTCCGGGCCGCCGGAGCCGGTCCGAGTGAGCCCTGGTGTCCACATCGGTGACAAAGAAGCCTGCGGCCCGATGAGGCCGTCAATAGAACCGCGGAATCATGCGGTTTCTTTTGCGGCAGTGTGCACCCGGAGCCCGCCTTTGCATCCGATGTGGACACGCACGCCTCTTTGGCGACCTGCTGAGGCCGCGCGACGGGGCGGTGCGGACGATCAGTCGGTCGCGTCGCGCTCGGCGAAGACCTCGCGGGCCACGAAAGTGGCGTTGAGCGCCCGTCGGAAGCCGGCGTAGACCGAGGCGTGCAGGATCGCCTCGACGATCTCCTCGCGGGTCAGGCCCCACGTTGAGGGCGGCTCCCGATGTGGATCCTCAGCTGCGGCTCGCAGCCGCCCAGGGCCGTGAGCACGCCGATCGTGACGAGCTGGCGGCTGCGTGGGTCCAGGCCGGGGCGGGCGTAGACGTCCCCGAAGCCGAAGGCCGCGATGTGGTGGCCAAGTGCCGGGCTGATGTCCGCCAGCGAGTCGATGACGGCCTGGGCGGCCTCGCCGTCGACCGAGCGGGCGACCTCCAGGCCGCGCCTGCGCCGCGCCAGGTTCTCGGGGCTCGTGATGTCGTGCTGGGGGTGAGTGGTGTCAGCGGTCATGAGGGTTCTCCCTTGCCAGTGCTGGAAGTGTTGATGTCGTCCCGGGGTGGCCTGCCCTCCAGCTCCCGCGTGTAGGTGGCGATCTTGTACTCGGTGGCGGCTAGCGCCAGGCGGAGCTCGTCGATCCGGGCGCGTAGGTCGTCGCGGTGCTCGGTGAGCAGAGCCAGGCGCTCGGGCACCGTGTCCCGACCGGCTTCGACCAGCTCGATGTAGCGCCGCAGGTCGCGGATCGGCATGCCTGAGGTCCGCATCCGGGTGAGGAACACCAGACGCCGCACGCTCGCGGCGTCGTAATGACGGTGTCCCGAGGCGTCACGGTCCACCCGCACGAGCCCGATCCGCTCGTAGTAGCGCAGCGTGTGGGCGCTGACTCCCAAGCGGTCGGCGGTGGTAGCGATGTCCCATCCGGCTGCACCGGGCCCGTCTGTAGGCCCGAGGTTGTCGCTGCGTGGGATGGAGGCGAGCCGCAGCGCCTCGCGGAGCTGGGCGTCGTCGGGCTCGCCGCCTGGAGCAGTCGCGCTGGTCATGGGGCAGACCGTAGGACTTCGAGCGCGCTCGAAGGCAAGAATGCTCGAGCGGCGGCTCCGGGCGGCGCGCGGGCCAGCCTGGCCGCATGCTTGTCGCCTTCTCCGTGTCCCCGACCACCACTGACGCTCCCTGACGGATCTGTCTCCGAGGCGGTGGCCCGGGCTGTGCGCGTGGTGCGCGACCCGGCCTGCCTTGTATGAGACGACCTCGATGTTCACCACGGTCGAGGGCGAGATGGGACGAGTGCATGGACGTGGTCAAGCGGGCCTGCGAGGCGGTCGCCGAGGTGAGTCCCGCGCGTGGCGCTCGTCCTCAAGGCCGACATCCGCCCCGGCTGGACCGGCCAGATGACAGCGAAAGGTCGAGCGCGTCGAGGCCCGCCTGCGCCAGGCCGACTGAGCGGCGCTCGGCAAATCGACCAAAACTTCATAAACGACGCGGCTCCGGGTCGATTCTGAAGATTCTGTCGAAGTGTGGGTGGGGAGGAGGTGCAGGCGGCGTCAGCGACTCAGCCGAGCAGGGCCAGGACGACCGCGGCGCTGCGGGCGGCGGCCTCCTCGACGGCGATGTGGAAGTCCTGGCCCGCCTCAGGGGCCGCACAGGTCGGACACGCCGCGCACCGAGACGAAGGGGACGCCGGCGCCCGCCGCCACCTGCGCCAGCGCCGTCGACTCCATGTCCGTGCTCAGTGCCGCCGGAAGACCTCGCGGGTGTCGGCGACGTTCGCGGCCGTCACGAAGGAGTTGCCGGCCAGCATCTGACCGACGCGCAGTCGCGCGAGCCCGACGACGCCGTGGCGCCGCGCAGAGCCTCCTGGCCCACCTGCTCCAGGCGCTCCAGCAGGGCCGCATCCCCGGCGAAGGTCTCCGGCTGGCCCCGGGGTCTGGCCGCGGGCGTAGCCGAAGGCGGTGGCGTCGGCGTCGGTGTAGGCCAGAGGTCGCCGAGGCGCACGTCGCCGACCTCGACCTGGCGGCCGAGCCCGCCGGTGGTTCCCGCCGAGACGACGGCGCTGGGGCGGACCTGAGCCAGGACCGTCGCCAGCGCGCTCGCGGCTGCCACGAGCCCGATGCCGCTGCGCACGACGATGATCTCGCGCTCGCCGTCGGGAAAGCCTGGAGGGACCAGGCGCGTGCGGCCCCGGCAGGGGTCGGCGCCTGGGCAGCCGCGCGCTCGGGCAGGGCGTCGAGGGAAGGGCTGGGCCTCCCTCGGCCATGGCGCAGGAGACGATGACGGGTGCGGCACTGGTGCGACTCACGCGCCGAGCCTACAGGGGTGGGTGGAGGGCGATGGGGTCGGTGATGGGCTGCCCTGAGTGCTGTCCTCTTCCCGGCTCCCGCGCCTCGGGGCTCACTGACGGGGACATTCCGCGCGGCCGCGCGTGTCCTTCCGGGCGGGGCGTTCGACGCCGTCGGGGACAGGAATACGAGTCCCCGCACGCAGGATGTCCCCGGCCGCGGAAAGTGTCCTGCTGGCGAGCGCCACTCGACGACGTCGAGCGCGATAGTCAGGCGTCGCCGACCTGCGTCGGCGTGCTCAGCCCGATAATGACCGCCTCGATGAGGTCTCGCAGCCTGTCGCAGTCCGTGTTCTCAGTGATCGAGGTCCATGAAGAGCAGGCTGACGAGGTCGGCCAGGCTCGCCGTGGGGACGGTGGGCGGCGCCCCATGCGGGCGAGAACCTCTCGACCGTTCCGGACAGTCTGGCGGTGAAGTCGGCGCGCGCCGTTCGGGATCGTCGGCTGTCAGGGGTTGCTGCAGCTGGAAGAGGGAGTACCCGGTGGTCAGCAGGTAGATGGTGCGGGCCTCGGGGCGGATGGCCCTCGAGCAGGCTCCATCAGCGAGTCCATCGTGGGGTGCCCTCGAAGGAGTCGATGGCCTGCGTGACCCGTGACAGCAAGGTGTTGGAGCGCGTGACGATGGCCTCGGTCAGGGATGTCCTGGAGCGAGGAGTAGTTGAGTAGAAGGCGCCCCGGGTGAAGCCGGCCTGTTTGACGACGTCGTCAATGCGAGTGCTGGCGATGCCCGCGGAGGCGACGATGTCCGCAGCCGCCTCGATGAGGCGGGCGCGGGTGTTCTCCTCTTGCGCAGCGTGCGCTCGGCGGCGGGCGGGTCGGTGCTCGGTGTCGTGAGACCGCCCACCTTACCGGCGCGCCATAGGGGTGCGAGGAGTCACAACGTCCTGGGTTTCAATACATGAATGTATCCAGTACGTTTGCGTATCGAATTCGATCATCTCCGTACCTTCTGAAAAGGTCCGTCATGTCCACCTTCCTCTTTATCCCTGGGGCGATGGTGCGCTCGTCACGCCACCCGGGTCCTCGCGGCCTGGGCGCTGCTCATCGCTGCTCTCGGCGGCGTCGTCGCCACCACCGGTATCCAGGCTCGACGACACCTTCACCATTTCCGGCACTGAGTCGATGCGCGGCCTGGAGGTCCTCACCGATCGGCTTCCCCAGGCGGCGGGCACCAGCGAGCAGGTCCTCATCACCAGCTCCAACGGCCGCATCGAGAACCACGCCCCGGCGGTCAACGCCTTTGCTCTTCGGGCATCGCAGATCGACGGCGTTGCCACGGTCTTTCCCGCCCTCGGTGACAAGACCGCCGGCGTTGCGTCATCCGTCTCCGCGGACGGCACCCACGTACTCGTCCAGGTGCAGACGGACGCCTCGGTCGGCTCCATCACCACGGAACTACACCGAAGGCCAAGACCGTCGCCCAGGACCTCGACACCCTCAGCCGAGCGCGCCGAGGCCATGGACCCGTCCCTGACGGTCCAGCGCAGCGGCAACATCGACCAGGAGGTGGGGATCGGCATCTCTGCCGTTGAGACTCTATCGGCGTCGCCATCGCCGCGATCGTCCCTGCTCATCACCTTCGGCTCCCTCGTGGCCGCGGGTACCCTGCTCATCGCCGCCGCCGTCGGCGTGGGCGTCGGCATGCTCGGCATCCCTCGCGACAGCAAAAGCTTCACCGACATCAACTCCACCACCCCGGTCCTGGCCGTCATGATCGGACTGGCGGTCGGCATCGACTACGCCCTATTCATCGTCTCGCGGGCGCGCGAGTGCCTCGCCGACGGCGTCGATCCGGCCGAGGCCGCTGGGCGGGCCACCGCCACCTCTGGAGGGCCGTCGTCTTCGCCGGCACCACGGTCATCGTGGCCCTGTGCGGTTTGAGCGTGGCCGGCATCAGGTTCCTGACCACGATGGGACTGGCCTCGGCGGCGGTTGTGGCAGTGGCCGTGCTCGTGGCGCTGACGGTCGTGCCCGCTCATCGGCCTCCTCGGTCAGCGCCTGCTCCCGCGGCGTCGTAGGGCCGCCGACGCCGGTGCGGACGCGGACCCGGAGGCCGGCCTCCCGCTGGGTGCGCACGGTGACCCGCCGCCCCTGGGTGACCCATCGGCGCCGTCGTCGTCCTTCTGGGACTGTGCGCCGTCCCCGTCAGCGGCCTGCGCCTCGCTCTGACCGACAACGGCTTCGCTGAGAAGGGTCGCGCAGCGCGAGACCTACGACGCCGTTGCCGCGGCCTCACGGCGAGGGCTACAACTCTCCGATCGTCGTGATCGCTGACATCTCTCAGCCCTCCGGCTCCGTCGCCGCGGTCCAGGGTCTGGCCCGTGACCTCTCCCAGGCCGACGGCGTCGAGGAGTCTCCTGCCACTCCCAACGAGGACGGGACCTCGCCTTCGTCCAGGCTCCGCCCCGAGAAATCGCAGGCCGACCCCTCCACGATGGAGACTCGTGCGCAACATCCGCTCCCACGCCGGCGACTATGAGAGCCGCTAGCGGGCTTAGCTAACGTCATGGTCACCGGTCAGACCGCTGTCGCGATCGATGTCGCCGAGGAGCTCAACGCCGCCCTCATCCCCTTCGGCATCGTGGTGGTGGGCCTCTGCTCATCCTCCTCATGGTGGTCTTCCACTCCATCGCCGTTCCCGTGACCGCGACCCTCAGGTACCTGCTGTCTCTGGGCGCGGGCATGGGCGCCGTGGGAGCCGTCTTCGGCTGGGGCTGGGCTGCCGACCTCCTGGCCGTCTCCAAGGTCGGCGCCGTCATCTCCTTCCTGCGGTCATCGTCATGGGAGTCCTGTTCGGGCTGGCCATGGACTACCAGGTCTTCCTCGTTTTCACGCATGCGCGAGGAGTGGAGCCGACGGCGCGGCGACGCGACTGATGCGACGCCTGAGGCTCGCCGTGAGGCGGCCGCGGTGGCGGTCGAGACCGGATCCAGGGCAGCGCGAAGGTCGTGGTCGCGGCGGCCGTCATCATGATCGGCGTCTTCGCGGCCTTCGTCCACCGACAACGTGTACGTCAAGCCCATCGCCCTTGGCCTGACCGTCGGGATCGCCGCTGACGCCTTCCTCGTGCGCATGACTCTCATCCCTGCGCTCATGGCGGCGCTGGGAGAGAAGGCCTGGTGGCTGCCGGCATGGCTGGACCGGCTGCTCCCCGTCGTCGACGTCGAGGGGGAGGGCCTGGAGCAGGCACTGGAGCAGGAGGAGGCCGCCGCCGCCAGTCCGCCCGACCGGTGACGGACAGGCTCGGGCGATGAGGCCGAGGATGCTGAGGGCGCCGCGGACGCCGAGGACAGGCAGGCCGCTGTCGTGTCCTGAGCCCGCGCTCGTGGCGGGTCTGGCGAGGGCGGGTCAGGTGGATTGCCGCCGGCCCGCCCTTGCCGGGGACATTCCGCGGCCGGGTGCGTGTCGCTTCGGGCGAGGGCGTTCGACGCCGTCGAGGGACAGGAATACGGTTCCCCGCACGCGCAGGATGTCCCGGCGGTGCGGAAAGGTCCCCGCAGCGCAGGATGTCCCCGTACGTATCGGGCGGTCCGTCGCAACCGCCGTACCTTCACCCACCGCCGTGCCGTGCTTTGCCGCGCCTCTTCGCTGGTCCTCAGGCCCCGGGCCGCGTGTTCCGGCGCCCCACGGTCTACGACGCCCCACTGACCCGCGCCCTCGTCGTCCCGGGAGCCCGTGGCGGCGGTGACGGCGCGGCCGGGTTGATGGGCAGCGCCCGGCGTGACTGGTCGCGGCGCAGCAGGAAGTTCCCCAGCCGGATCGGCCAGGCACGTGGTTGATCCGCGGCCAGCGCAGCATGACGTAGTCGACCGCGTCGTCCACCTCCAGGCGCCGCGTCGAGTTGCCGACCCGCACCCACAGCGCCGCCCGTCGCGGCCCTCTGGCCGGCTTGAGGTAGACCGGCAGCGGGATGGGGGCGCCGTCACCCGGCACACCTCCGCGGTCCCGTCCGGGGTTGGCGCGAAGTCCACCTGCGGCAGCGCCGCCGCGTTCGTGCCATGCGTGTGCGCACATGCCGCGCAGCCACAGGCTCGAAACGGTCGGCGTCGGGCTGCTTGAGGGTCGCGTAGTCGGGGCCGAGCCCGATGAGGTTGCCGCCGTCATCGACGCCGAGCAGGAGCGTGCCGCCCGCGGAGTTCATGAAGGCCGCCACCGTCTTGGCTACGACCTCCTCCATGGCCTCATCGCGCTTGTCCGTGCGCAGGTTCCAGCGGGCCGACGACTTGAACTCCAGACGGTCGGACTCGCCCATCTGGGCGACCTCGCGATCGGCAGCAGCGTGGGATGGTGCTGGACGCGCGCCAGCACCGCGGAGGTTGCCACCAGCACCACGACCGCCACGCCGCAGGAGGTCGCCAGCATCTTGATCGAGAACAGGTCGCCCTCGTCGAAGATCCACCCCGCCAGCAGCAGCCCTAGCCACAGGCCGACCAGCGCGATGAGCGTGGCCGCCGCACCCGACACGGAGACTCGCCCGCGCAGCAGGAACCGCGTCAGCCGCCCCACGAGGAAGGACAGCAGGAGCAGCGGCGGCTGGGCGATGACCCACCAGATGAGGATGGGGTTGGCGGGGTTGGTGATGGTGACGGTCTCGATGCTCCACGTGCGTCAGGTTCTCTTTCGTCTCGGTACTCGCAGGCGCGGGCACGGGTGGGCGGGGTGGGCTGAGTGCGATTCGGGATGCGGTTGGCGCGGTGTGGACCGGGCCCGATGTCGGAGCCGGCGACGGCGCCGTCTCGCCCCATGACTGTGCCAGGCCCGGTGTTGCCAGACTGTGAGGACGGTCCTCTCCTCGTTTCCTGGTCTCGGTGGCTCCTGGTCTCGGTGGCGCTTGGTTGTGGCGGCTCCTCGTCTCGCCGGCGGGGACATTCCGCGCGGCCGGGTGCGTGTCGTTCCGGGTGCGGGGCGTTCGACGCCGTCGGGGACCGGAATCCCGTCCCCAAACGCGCAGGATGTCCCGCGGCAGGGGATGTCCCCGCACGCGCAGGTTGTCCCCGGCTGGAGAGTGTCCCCGGCCGGGCGGCACAGGCCGCGCGGGTGCGTCAGGCCATGACCGTCCACTCCTCGCGGGCGGCGAGGAAGTCGCGCACCGCCTCCTGGGCTGGCGGCCAGCGAGTGGTTCGCCCCCCAGCCGCACTGGACCTCGTTGGCTGCCGGCACCTCCTGAGCAGTGAGGATGTCGCGGAAGGTCGCCTCCAGCAGCGGCAGGAACTCCTCGGTCTCCACCCCCAGCATGAGGGCGTGAAGCCGGTCTGGCAGCCCATGGGGGAGAAGTCGATGAGTCGGTCGGTGTGGTTGCGCATGAGCTCGGCGCTCAGGTGCTCGATGGAGTGCACGGCCTCCATCTCCAGGTGCGCGCGGTTGGGCTGGCAGAAGCGCACGTCGTACTGACGAGCACGTCCCCGCCGGGCAGGCTCCTTGCGGTCGGCCACGCGCACGTAGGGCGCGGCCACCTTGGTGTGGTCCAGGTTGAAGGACTCGACGTTCATCCTCGGCGTGCTCTGCTCGCTCGTCTCGCTCATGGGCTCCAGCCTGCAGGGGCGGTCACGAGGCAGGATGGGGCCATGACTCACCGGCGCGCATCGTCACGGGGCCCGACGACGCCCCTACCCTGGTCCTGCTCCACGGCATCACCGGCTCCGCGGTCTCCTGGCCGAGGCCATCGACCACTGCGTGGGCCCGCGGCTACCGGGTCGTAGCGGTCGACGCCCGCGGGCACGGCCTGTCCCGCGGTGGGAGTCGGCCCGAGCTCGAGCGGGCCGGGGAGGTCCTCGTGGAGGACCCTCATCGCCGTCCTGGAGGACCTGGAGGCCGCCTCGCGCGGTCGGGCCGCCCTGGGCCTGCCGACGCCGCCCGCCCCGGTCGTCATCGGTCACTCGATGGGTCGCGGCCACCGCCATGGTGGCCGCCGTCCGCGCCCTGACCTGCTCTGCGGCGTCGTCCTGAGGACCCGGCCCGCTTCGGCACCCGCAGCCCTGCGCGAGCCTCTGGCCCGCGGCGCCGCCAGGGAGCAGGCTCGCGCCGCCGAGGTCGCCGACCTGCCGGCCGCCGTCGGCCGCGCCCCTGGAGACCATGCCCGACGCCGAGGCCCTCCCGGGTGTATGGGCCTCCCAGCGCACCGACCCGGGCCTGCTGCTGTCCGGCGTCGTCACCCCGAGGTCCCCTGGGACGAGGCCATGGCGGCGCTCGAGGTCCCCGCCCTGCTGCTCACCGGCGACCGGCCCGGCAGCGCCCGCGTGGGCAGTGAGGGCACTGGCCACCGCCTCCGCAACCTCGCATCACCCCGGTCCCTCGTGCCCGGGGCCGGCCTACCAGGTGCGCCGCAGCGACCCCTGCAGGCCTTCTACCGCGCCGTCGACGCCTGGCTGGCCGAGGTCCCTGCCAGTGGACTGAGACGGGCCGGGGCAGGGGGCCGCAGTGCAGCCGGAGCCACCGACCGCCGCCGGAATGCCACCGATGAGCGCTGCGTGCGCGCCACTGCCGCGCCACCACCGCGACCGCGGAAAAGGGGAGAGCCCGCACGGCGCGTCACAGGCCGTCGGGCGCAGTGCGCCGCCCGTCCGTGGGGAGGATGCGCCCATGGCAGCCTGTGTCGGACAAAAGCTCGAAGGCCGCCGTTCCTCCCCGGGAGCGCAGCAGTGGGGAGACCATCGCCTACCTCCCTGGCGGCACTGACCATTGGCGCGGTGGGCTCTACCTCATCCAGGACCTCTTCGCCCCTGGCCTTCTTCGCCCTCACCCTCGTGGTGACGGTCCGGCCGCTGGTGTCCTGATGACGCGCCACCGGGTGCCGCGCGTGCTCGCGGCGACGGCGGCGATCGCGCTCATCTTCACTTCGTCGTCCTACTGTTCGCGGCCCTGGCCGTCGCCGTCGCCCAGCCGTCGACACCCTGCCGCAGTACGCCCCCAAGTTCCAGGCGATCTGGCAGCAGGCCGAGACCCAGCTCAACAGCATGGGGGTCGACCCAGTCCGCGAGTGCTCAAGCAGGTCACCAATGTCCTGGACACCTCCCAGCGGTCATGGTGGCCCAGTCGGTCCTGGGGCAGGCTGACCTCAGCCAGCGCGATGCTCGGCGTCATGTCGATGGTGGTCGTCTTCCTCATGTTCGACACCGCCAAGATCGAGATCCGCACCGCGGCCCTCGGCGTCCTCAAGCCGGGGATGGCCTCAGCCCTGGTCTCCCTTCTGCGAGGCGGTGCGCTCCTACTGGATGGTCTCGACGGTCTTCGGTCTCATCGTGGCCGTCATCAACGCGGTGACCCTGTGGTACCTGAACGTGCCGATGGCCATCACCTGGGGCGTGGTCTCCTTCATCACCAACTACATCCCGAATATCGGCTTCGTCCTGGGCGTGGTGCCGCCGGCGATCCTGGGGCTGGTGGACTCCGGCCCGTGGACGCTGTGGGTGGTGCTGTCCTACACGGCGGCCAACTTCGTCATCCAGTCCCTCATCCAGCCCAAGTTCACGGGGACGCGGTGGGGCTCAATACGACGACGACCTTCCCAGCCTGCTGTTCTGGTCCACTGTCACAGGGGCGATGGGGACGATCCTGGCGGTGCCGCTGACCCTGTTCGTCAAAGCCCTCCTCATCGACTCCGACCCGCGCTCGCGCTGGGTGGGGATCTTCCTGTCCGCGGCGACTCGCCCGTGCGCGACCCCGATGAGGGCTCGACCAGGGCGTGCTCGACGAGCTCGACCTCGACGGCGACGGCGTCGGCGAGGCCGATCCCGACTACGGCCGGGCCGTCGTCGAGAAGCGCGCTGAGGTCATCGAGAGCGTGAGAAGGCCGGAAAGTCGGCCGCGCGCCAGCGGCGGTGGGACGGCGACGACGGCGAGGTCTCCCGCGCCCGCGGACTCCAGCCAGGGCCACCAAGGACTGAGCTCAGGCCTGCGCCCCGGCGCACGATGGCCGCAGGGCGAGCCTGGCGCTCAGGGAATCGGCGACTGCGTTTCGCCCCGAGAACGTACTTCTCTCCAGATCACTGAGGTCCGTCCCAGTCATCTGGAGGAGAACGCAATCTCGTGCAGCAGAGTACGTGTCTCGACGGCGTGGCCTCCGGCCCGCGCGGCCGCGGCCCCTCGAGGGCTGGCGGGCCAGGTCCGCGGCGCCGACGAGCCCGGCCTCCCTGAGCCGCCCTCGGCCAGGACCACCGGAATGGTGGGGCGGTGGGTGCCGGCCGTGAGGTTGTCGGCGAAGGTCTTGCGTGTGGGGGCGAGCAGGATGTCGCCGGCCTCGGCCAGGCCGCCGGGCGATGACGATGACCTCCGGGTCCAGCAGCGCACATATCGGCCAGCCCCACTCCCCCAGCCAGTGGGTGAGCCTGCTCGTAGCACTCCAGGGCGGCGGGGTCCCCCTCGCGGGCGGCTGCGGTGACGGCCTTGCCGGAGATGTGCTCGGGTCGCCGCCGGAGAGCTCGATGATGCGGGGCCGCGTAGCCGGGGGCGGAACTGCGCGCAGCTCCCCAGGCGTTGACGCCCAGGGCCGTGCCGGCGCTGTGGCAGCTCCAGGCACCCGCGCAGGCCCGCACCCGCAGGGGCGCCCGCCGGGAACGACGTTGAGGTGCCCGATCTCCCCGCCGAATCCGGCCGCCCCGCAGGAGGTGGCCGTCAACGATGATGGCCCCGCCCACGCCGGTGCCGATGGCCACGATGAGGGCGTTGCGTTTGCCGCGGGCCGCTCCCGAAGCGGGCCTCGCCCACCCGAGGCATTGGCGTCGTTCTCGACGACGACGGGCAGGCCCACGCCCTCGGAGACGACGTCGCCGATCCGCATCCCAGTCCAGTCCAGGTTGGTGCCGTGCGCCATCGTGTTGCGGTCGGAGGACACGAAGCCCGCCGCCCCGATGCCCACGGTGGCCACGTCGGGGAAGTCCTCCCGCAGCCGGCGCACCACCATCGTGATCGTGTCAATGATCGCCTGGCGGTCGGCGGCGGGGGAGTCGCGCCGAATCGTCTGAAGAACCTTCCCCTCGTCGTCGACGACGCCGGCCGCGATCTTCGTTCCGCCGACATCCACCCCGATGCTCAGTGCCATGCGCGCTCCTTGGTGAAACGACCGTTGCTGACGTCGCTGGTTGCGTCGTTGCTCGTCAGACGATCAATGGGATAAGTGATGGAAGAATAGCGTCCCCCGGCCCGCCCAGGGGGCGAGTCGGGAGGGAGAGCTCCGGGTGGGTGGGCGCGCGGGCGCCGAGGGCGCCGTCGGCGTTCCGCTGCGCGGTGGTCAGTGCGCCGACGCCGGTGCCGCCGGGCTCGTCGGGCTCGCGGTCCCGGTAGTCCCTGGCCCCGTTTGGCCTCCTTGGCCTGGCGGCCTGGCTCTGACGACGGCCGTCATGTAGTCGGCGTCCTGGTACTCCGTTGATGTAGGGTCTCGCCCACGATCGCGAACGGGGTTCCCTGAATGCCGATGGAGTGGACGTGGTCGGTGGACTCGGAGACGGCCTTGACGGTCTCGGCGGCGGTCATGTCGGCGCGGAACTTCGACAGGTCCGCCACCCCGGCCTTCTTGGCGAAGTCGACCAGGGAGTCCTCGGTGGAGGTCGGTGGCCCTTGGGGTCGGCGGCGGCGTGAGACGGCGTCGTGGAACTCCAGAACTTTCCCTGCTTGGCGGCGGCCCGCCCGGCCTGGGCGGCCAGGGGCGAGGTCTCGCTGATCTGGGCCAGGTCGCGCCACTCGATGCGCAGCGTGCCCTCCTTGACCAGGCTTTGTTCAGCCTCGGGCTCGACATTCCGGGCGAACTGGGTGCAGAAGGGGCAGGCGAAGTCGGAGTAGATGACCCGTGACGACCGGCGCGTCGACCTTGCTAGCCTGGCCGTCGGCCGGGTCGCGGTGGATCTCGGGTGGATGAGCTCCAGGGTCTGCTGGTCGGCGACCGGCGGGGCCGAGCACTGGGCCGAGGGACCGCGGCGGCCGAATCGGAGGAGGAGGCGGGTGCCTGGCTGGCGGCGGCGGCTGATGGCGGCGGGAGGCGACGTTCTGCAGCAGCACTGCGGCGAGGACGGCCAGGATGACGGCGATGACCACGAGGGTGATGACCGTAGCGCGGTTGGTCTTCGACTGCGTCTGCGTCGGCGTCGAAGAGGCGGCTGAACACTCATGGCAGCAGAGTCTGTCAGAGGAGACAGGCCTCGCAATACGCCTGATATGGCTGATGAGGCACAGTTCGTCACAGCCGTCTCAGGCCGATCTCGACAGGCCCGTCAACCTCACGGGGCGCTCACGAGCCGCTCGCGGCACGCTCACGAGGTCACCGAAAATCATCGGCCCCGGAGGCGCCGTCGCCCATCCCCGACCCACACTTCGACCGAGTCTTCATATTCGACCCGGAGCCGCGTCGTTTGTGAAGTTTTGGTCGAGTGAGGCGGGGTCCGCCCGGCGCGGTGCTCTAACGCAGGGCTGCGCCGGCAGCCAGCCCGAGTCCGACGGCGCCCAGCGTCGCCGCCGTCGCTGAGGTCGCGTGCGCCAGGGCCGGCCCCACCGCCCGGCCAGCAGCAGGCGCGCCCCCTCGACGCAGGCCGTGGAGAAGGTCGAGTACCCGCAGGAAGCCGGTCCCCAGGACGGTGCAGCGCGGTGGCGGCCCGAGGTCCCGGAGTGCGGCGTACCGGCCGCCCGGCCCACGAGCAGGCCCATGAGGAGGCAGGCGGTCACGTTGACGACGACCGTGCCCCACGGCATCCGCAGCATCCGCGACATGCCAGGGCGCCCGCACGGAACGACGCCGCTGCCGGCCTCCCCGCCGCAGCCTCCTGGGCGACTCGGCTGCCGAGGGCGGCTGACCGAGGTGTCCACGCCCCAGCGGCAGGCTTCGCCCCACCCTGCCGGCCAGCGCCAGGGGAGCCAGTCGGTGAGCCAGGTTCCCCAGCCCGGCGGCGGCCCCGCTCATGCACACCTCCGGAGGCGGCCGCTGCCTGCTCGGTCCACTCGGCCTGCACTGCCCACTGCCCGTGCGACGTGCGGCGCAGACGGCCGGCCAGCCACAGCCCGAGGGCCTCGGCCGCCACCAGCCCGGCCACCATCGACCCCACCAGGTAGGCGGCGCGAGGACCGGGTGGCCGCCGTCCCCGCTGGAGGTCAGGGCCGGTGGCTCTCCAGGATGAAGGTCGAGGTGCGTCGTCAGCCTGCCCAGCACCCCCGTGCCCAGGGCCAGTCGCAGGCGGGGCGGGCCTCGCCGAGCGCCCTGAGCAGCAGCCCCGAGGGCCAGGGCCCCGACGACGTTGAGGGCCAGGGTCGTGACCGGCAGGTGCCTGGGGAGGCGGGCCAGGCCCGCTCCAGGGCCGCGCGCGTACCAGCGTGCCCGCGCATCCGCCCGCGGCGACCAGGCCAGGAGGCGGGCCACGGACGGGGCTCCGCCCGGCTGCCGATGGGAGAGCCGGGCTGCCGGGAGGGGCTGAGGGGCACCGCCCGGTGCGGCGGCCAGCTGGCCCGAGGGCGGCTCACGGAGCGGACGTCCCAGCGGCGTGCGAGCGTCCGGGCGGGCAGTCTCGGACTCGGCTCAGCCCTCGGCCCGGGCCCCCGGCGTGAACGGCCCCGGCCCAGACCGGAGGCACTGCGGGTTCCGGAACGGCGCCGGGGACGGCCTCAGCCATTGCGCTTGGCGATCTGGTAGTTGTCCTTGTTGAAGATGACGGTGTAGGTGGCCCCCTGCTTGAGTGCTGCTCGCCCCAGGTGGCGGCATTGGTGGTGCCCCACTGGTTGGCGCTGGTCGGGGTCACGACGATGTACTCCTTGTCGGGGCCGCTCGTCACCCAGGAGACCTCGGCCCGGGGCACCAGGTAGGCCAGCAGGGACAGGTCGGTGACCACCGTGGCCCCTCGGGGATGGTGGCGATGAGCTCGTGGGCGACGGCCACCCGATGCGTCTCGGTTCTCTTCGCCTCGTCGCCTGCTTGGCCTCGGCGGCGAGCGGGTCGAGTTCTTGTTGGTGGCCTGCCACAGCGGGAGGTAGGGGCGGTCAGCACCCCGGTGGCCACCGTGGTGAGGATGCTCGTGCCACCACGAAGCGGTGCCGCAGCGGCACCGTGAGCCAGGTGGGAAGGCGGTTGCGCTCGGCGCGGGCCGTCGACGTCGGACTCGCCGTCAGCTGCCTCCCCGGCGCCAGGGGCGGCCTGGGCGGAGCGCCCCACGACCGCTCGGCCATCGACCCCCACCTGCCTGACGGGTGGTCGGCCACGTAGGGAGCCGTGCGCCCCGGCGCCGGGCGACGACGTCGAGCAGCGCCCCCAGCGCGATGGGCATGAGGGTGGCGTTGTAGTGCCAGCTGTCCCACACCCAGTAGAACTCCACGACCCCAGGAACCGCCACGCCAGCGTCGGCAGCACCACGAGCAGCCACGGGCGAGGTGACCCCGACGACCCCACTGGTGAGGACTCAGCATGACGACCACCGTGGCCTTCTGGGTCAGGGCGTCGGTGAGGCGGGCTGGTCCTGTGAGCCCAGGCCGTAGTCCCACACCCCTGTTGATGTTGAAGGCCGGCAGGAACACCTGGATGGCGAAGAGGAAGGCCGCGATCCCGCCGGACGATCATGCCCACGCCCAGGCGCAGCGCCCCCGATGCCGGTTGTCGGTGCAGCCTCGTCCTTGGAGCGATTTCCCAGCGGCGGCGTTGAGGCTCGTCGGCCCGCGGCCACCGGGCCGGATGACCGTGCAGTGCGGTACCAGGCGGACGCTGAGGTGAGGATGACGGCCACCTCGATCATGAGGCACCGTCAGCCCCATGTCCTCCTTGACCAGGACCAGGGGCGCCGACCAGGCCGTCACCGCCCCCAGCGCCGCTCCACGAAGGCCACCGAGGCGTAGGCCAGCAGCGGCATCGCGAAGGCGATCCGCGGGAACTGTGCCGCCACGGCCCCCTGCATCCCCAGACAGGACGTAGACGAGCCCCAGCCCGCCGGCCACCCACTGATTCTCGTCAGGCGGCTGGCCAGGCGGGTCAGCGGCCAGGCCGAGAACGCCAGCAGCAGGTCCTGAGTGATGAGCAGGCTCAGCGTGGGAAGAGCCTCCAGATCGGCCCCAGCAGAGAATGAGGATCGGGTGGAAGTGGTCACCCAGGAGGTTGTATCCGTCACCCTTGACCGGCACGATCGGGGTCTGAAGTGGCGTAGGCCTTGGCCAGTCTCGGAGAAGATCGCCAGATCCCGGGCCTGGGCACCGGCCTCATCGTCTCCCACTGGACGATCGAGTAGTAGATCATCACCCAGGCGCCGATGGCGACGACGATCGCAGCCGGAATCGAGTGGCGGATCTGCTCCTTGGGGTTCACGGCGCCGAGCTACCCACGTGCGAATCGAGGATGAACTCTGAAGTAGCGCTAGGCCTCGTGGCGTCACCCACGATCAGGAGACGAGAGCCCTCGCCGCCGCCGCCCGCCGACTCTGACCTCGGCGGCCGAGCCGCAACGCCTCATACGCGGCCTGACCTCGGACCAGATGGTGGGACCCACGACGCGCCGAGCAGGCCCAGCGCCACCTCACCAACCGCCACGTCCAGCTCATCGCCATCGGCGGGGCCATCAGAACCGGGCTGTTCATGGCGAAGACGATCTCTGGCCGGTCCTGTGTGTGTTCCTCGTCTACGCGGTCATCGGCGCCATCCTCTTCCTGGTCATGCGGGCCCGCGGTGCTGCTGTCCAACCTGCTGTCCTACAAGTCCTTCGCCGACGTCGCCCACGACCTCACATCGGGCCGTGGGCGAGGCTTCTTCGTGGGCTGGACCCACTACGATGTGCTGGCTGGTGACGGCCGTGGCCGAGGTCATCGTCATCACCGGGTACGTGAGGTTCTGGTGGCCGGACCTGCCGTCTGTGGATCGCGCCGGTGCGACCGTGGTCCTGCTGTTCGGCGCAACCTCGCCACCGTCGGCTAGGCCTTCGGGAGATCGGTTCTGGTTCTCCATCATCAAGATCATGTGGCCATCATGGCGCTCGTCGTCGTCGGTGTCCCTCATGGTGCCGCGCGGGTTCACACGGCGCCCAACGGCGCCCACGCCCAGTTCTCCAACATCTGGAGCGCGGCGGGCCTTTCCCCAACGGTGCTGGCGGGTTCTTCGCCTTCCCAGATCGCCATCTTCGCCTTCGTATGGGCACCGAACCGTGGGGACCGCGGCCGCCGAGGCCAAGGACCCGGAGGTCACCCTGCGCCCGGGCCATCGACGCCATCCCGGTGCGCATCGTCCTGTTCTACCTGGGTGCGCTCGCGGCTATCATGGCCGTCACCCCGTGGCAGGAGATCAACGAGGCAAGCCCCTTCGTATGCATATGTTCGCCCTGGCGGGGCTCGGCGTGGCCGCCCAGCGTCGTCAACTTCGTGGTGCGCTCACGGCCGCGGCGCGTCATGTCCGGCCAACCCGCGTCTACTCCATCTCCCGGATGCTCTTCGGCCTGTCCTGGGCGGACAACGCCCTTCATCTTCCGCAGCCTGACGGCCCGTTCGGTGCCTGAGTGTCCCTAGCCGTCACCTGCGCCAGCCTGCTCACCGATCCCGCTGCTCTACACCCAAGTCCATCATCGCGGCTCTCACGACGGTGACCACGGTGGCCAGCGTCCTGTTCATCCTCGTGGTGCGTCATCGTCGTGAGTACCTGCGCTTCCTCACCCTGCGGCCCGAGCCCACCGCGCCAGCACCTTCCGCCTGCCCGGTGAGCGGGGCGGCCTTGTGCCTGGCCTTCTTCGCCTTCGTCATCTGGACCTCACCCAGGCCCACGACACCCGCATCGCGGTCTCGCCTCGCCCCTGTGGCTGGTGGTGCGGGCGGCCTGCCTGTCCACAGCAGCCGGCCCGCCGGGCAGCAGGAGCCCAGTCGTGAGTGCCGGTGGTGGGTCAGTGACACCGAGCTGTCGGACGCCGACGTCGCGCCGCCTGAGCCTGCCCGCGGGTGGCTGCGGTCCAGGCGCCGCCTCTGCCCTGGACCCGGGTGAGAGCCTGCGCATCGAGGCCAAGGCCACCGCAACGACCTGGTCACCCAGGTCGATCGCGGCGTCGAGGAGCGCATCGCCGGCACCTGAGGCCGCGGGCGTCCCATCCACGGCGAGGAGGCGCACCGCGTCGAGGACTGAGACCTACCGCGGGCGGCCTGGGTCCGACCCCATCGACGGACCAACTACGTGGCCACCCACCGCGACCGGGCCATCTCCCGGCCCTGGTCGACGACGGCGTGCCCACGGTGGCCGTCTCGCCGACCCTGCGGGCCGCTCACACGGCCATCCGCGGCGGGGCGCATGGGTGCAGCCGCTTTGGCGGTCGGCGGGCACCGACGACGCGGCGCGGCGACCCTGAGCAGTCTGGAGGACCTGCCCTGAGCGAGGGAATGCTCATCGCCCACTACCGTACCACGCAGGACGCGGGCATCGCCGAGGCCATCGAGGCCTCGCGCGGCACGCGCTACGGGGCGGCCGCCCCGAGATGGCGGAGGTAGGCTGCGGGCGGCGCGGGTCGTCTCACGCCCAGCCGCGGCTCCAGCCCCTGGACGTCGCGGCCGGTGCGCTGTTGTGCGCCGAGACCGGCGCGGCCCTGACCTGGATGGACGGGCGCCCTCGACGTGCGCCGCGCCGGTCTCTGCTCGGCACCCTGACCGCCCACGCCGAGGTGTTGCACCCGCGCGCCGTCGCCTGAGGTTTGCTGCGGGCGGGCCAGGGCCGCTTCGCGCGGTCGTGTTACGCCGCGAGATCGAGGTTCAAGGGTGCGACCGCGTCGATCGCACCCTACAGACCGCGCGGTCGTGCAGCCGGGTGAGCGCTGCGCGCACAGGTGGTCGCCCCGGTGTTAATCTGTGTGGCGGTCGTTTAGGGTCTGGGGTGCGTGCCGCCACCCGGGAACCCTCGCGAAAGGTGCGCCGCGAGGCAGACACTTCGTCTTTGCCGCTGATCTGCACCGCCGCCTTTCATGAACGTCCTGGACGCTCACGGTCGTCTCCGTCGCGCTGCCCGCACATGGGGCCGCGCGCGGGCGTCGCTGAGCGAGCTCTCCAGTGGGTGGTCAACGCCTCACACCCCTGCCGCTGGGGACACCTCATGTCGGCAGGCGACGCTGAGCGGGTCTGATGGGCGGCTGCGCCTCTTCCGCTGTGTTGTCCTGTTCACGGCCGGCTCCCTGGTCTGCGCGCTGGCGCCGTCGGTCGGTGTCCCGGACTGGAGCCGCTCGTTCAGTCGGTGGCGCGATCTTCCTGGGCGTCGGCGTTCCCACGATCTCTTCGGACCGCCAGCCAGGCGATGGCCCTGCCCGGGCGCGCGCGATCGCGTGTCTACGGAGCGGTCCCGGTGCGGCGATCGTCTTCGCTGACTCTCGGCGTGAGGGCTCGTGCTGATGGCGGGCTGGCGCTCGATCTTCTGGGCCAACGTCCCGGTGGGCCTGGCGGTCTGGCTCGGATCGCGCTGGTTCCCGAGGTCGGCGCGGACCGTGGGCGGCGCTGCGCAAGGCGGCATCCAGGAAGGTCGATTGGCCGGGCACGGTGCTGTGCGTCGCCATGACGGGGGCGCTCACGCTGGCGCCCCTTCAGGAAACACGTGGGATGGGCCTCGCCCATGATTGTCTCCCGCTGGTCGGCTCGGCGGCGCTGCTCGCCGCGTTCTGTCTCGTCGAGACGATCGGCCACCCATGGTCGACGTCTCGATCCTCACCGAACCCACCTACGCCGGCAGCGTCCTGGT
>BNJU01001564.1_pt1 | contig 130292 bp, 135 predicted proteins | sample 8539281 | NCBI WGS metagenome assembly BNJU01 (sample SAMD00202456, study PRJDB9452) | human saliva metagenome | isolation source: human saliva | place: Japan
TCCTAAGCGAAAGGCCAGCGGTTCGACTCCGCTCAGGAACATTAAGGACGCTACTAGTTTTTAGTCCTGTAGCGTCTTTTCTTATTTTTCCTAACGAAAAATGCTCCTTCATAAATTTTGAGCTCATCTGAATACTTTGAAGAGGATCACCATTTACCCAATTCTTGTGGGTTTCTAACATTACTCCCTCCACACCATTTTCTAATTTTATCTAGAATATCTTAGCCCAATTTTTAGGTATATTCAATCCCAAGGCAGATCTGTTATAATAATAGAATACAATGTGACACATCATACAGAAAGGATTTTATTGATGAATATACAAATTTTTGGAACAAAAAAATGCAATGATACCAAAAAGGCCGAACGCTTTTTCAAAGAAAGAGGAATCAAGTATCAATTTATTGACATGAAAGAAAAGGGAATGAGCAAGGGCGAATTCAACAGTGTCGCTCAAGCCAATGGTGGTCTTCAAAATATGATTAACTGGGATGGCAAGGACAAGGACTTACTCGCACTCATTCAACACATCTGCGACGAAGACAAACTCGAAAAAGTATTAGAAAATCCACAGGTCATCCAAACTCCAGTTGTGCGAAATGGAAAGCAATCCACTCTCGGCTACCAACCAGAAATATGGAAAACTTGGAACTAGCTAATACTGCTGTACAAAAAAGACGCTGCCCTTTGACAGCGCCTTTTTATATCTTTTCCACACTAAATGTCTGATAGGGAATGGTAATCCCTGCCTTTAAAAATTCAGAAACCAACCTCTGGCGAACATTACTACATGCCTCAAAACTATCATTTAAATTCTTTGACCAAATCGTAAACTTAAGCAACATACCATTGGCCGTAATTGCACTCACCAAGACCTTGGTCTTTTGATTGTGCAAAATTCTTGGATCTTCATCACAAATCTTTTGAATAATCTTTCTCGCTTCTTCCACATCGGTATCATAGCCGACTTCAATCTCAATATAATTTCCCACATCCTCGACAAGGTTAGTGTTGACAATAACTGAACTGTCCGCAAGACTATTGGGCACAATATAGCTCTGTCCATCAAATTGCTCTATAAAAATATGTCGGACAGTCATATCCCTGACAATTCCCTCGGCAATCACATTTCCACCGGACATAATTTTTACCTTTTGTCCAATCTCACATGGTTTTGTCGCAGAAATAAAAAAACCCGAAATCACATTGCCAAGGGCCTGCTGGGCAGCAAAAGTGGCCACCGCAATAATCAAAGAACCACTCTGCAATAAACTAGTACTAATAGTTCTGGCAATTTCAAATTGTGACAATGCGGCATATACACCGATGACAATAATAATAAAAGTCAAAATGCTCTTAATAAACTTTTGATACAGCTTCTCTCTCCTTGCAATAAAGCGGTTAAAAAAGTGATTGACAAGCACAACAATCAATCCTGTAACTGCTAAAATCACAACAACCTGTATAATCACTGAGATATCTTTCATCTTCGTTTCTCTTTCATTTTTTGTTTTTATTATAATGCTTCAGATTTTATATGCAAGCTTTTCTACTTTTTAAATAAAATTTGTGCTATACTTCAAACAAATCGTCTACTTGGAGGTTATACTATGGAATATCGCAAATTTGGCAATGACTATATTGTAAGAATTGCAAAAGGTGAAGAAATTCTTGCCACCCTCTCACAACTTTGTGAAAAGGAAGAAATCAAACTTGGCACAGTCATAGGTATTGGTGCTGTAAACAAAGTTACCTTGGGTGTATTTAATTCTGTGGATAAAAAATATGAATCCACCACCTACACTGGTGACATGGAAATTTCATCCTGCACAGGAAATATTAGTACCATGGACGGAAAACCTTATCTACACATTCATATGGTTGTCGGCAATACGACAAAAAATCTTTGCTATGCAGGACATCTCAACAATGGTCTCATCAGCTTGACGGGTGAATTTTACATTCACAAAATTGATGGCTGTGTAGACCGAGAATTTTCCGAAGAAATTGGATTGAATCTATATAAGTTTAACTAACCACCTAGGGGAGAGAATCAAGACATCTCTTGAATTCTCTCCCCTAATCAAAACCTACTTTGCAAGTAGCATGCGATCATTTGAAAACTGACCGCCACTGGCTTCTTCAAATTTCTTTAATAAATCTTCTACTCGAAGTTTTTTCTTTTCTTCTCCTGACACATCATAGATAATATGTCCCTCATGCATCATAATCAAGCGATTGCCAAGAGCAATGGCATCATGCATATTGTGGGTAATCATGAGTACAGTGAGATTTTGCTCCTTCACAAATTCCTCGGTCAAATCCAACACTTTCTTCGCTGTCTTTGGATCCAGTGCCGCCGTGTGCTCATCGAGCAATAAAATTTTGGGCTTTACCAGTGTAGACATGAGCAGAGTGAGGGCCTGTCGCTGACCTCCAGACAAAAGTCCAACCTTTGAAGTCATTCTTGTATGAAGACCAAGGCCTAGCTTTTCTAACATCTCCTTGTAGTATTCCTTCTCCGATTGCTTCAATCCCCAGTGAAGTGTCCTCGCTCTTCCCCTTCGAAAAGCAAGTGCAAGGTTTTCCTGAATTTCAAGCCCCGCCGCTGTTCCCATCATTGGATCTTGAAACACTCTTCCAATATACTTCGCCCTCTGATGCTCTGGCATCCTTGAAATATTGACTCCATCAATCTCAATCGTCCCTGCGTCTATCGGATAGACACCCGCAATCATATTGAGCATGGTCGATTTTCCAGCTCCATTTCCACCAATCACCGTCGCAAAATCCCCTGGCAAAAGATGAAGATTTAAATGTTGCAATGCCTTCTTTTCATTGACTGTACCCTTATTAAAGGTTTTGCTGACATTTTTAATCGTTAACATCTACTCTCCCCCTTCCCCAGCTGGATCATAATCCTTTTTCTGACGATATTTTTTGCTGAGCACAGGGAAGGACAATGCCACTGCAACGATAATGGCCGAGAGCACCTTCATGTAGTCAGAATCCAGTCCCATTTGCAGTACAATGGCACGAATAATAAAGTAGACTACGGATCCAATGACTGCTGCACCCAACTTTGCATAGAATGGCTTGACCCATCCAAGCAACACTTCACCAATGACAATGGCTGCAAGACCAATGACAATGGCTCCTGTACCCATATTGATGTCCGCATATCCCTGACTTTGACAAACCAAAGCACCAGCAAGAGCAACTAAACCATTGCTAATCATCAAAGCAATTAACTTCATTGTCTTTGCATTGATGCCCAGTGCTCGCACCATTGCCTCATTATTTCCCGTTGCACGGAGTGCACTGCCCATCTCTGTTCCAAAGAACCAATAAAGTAGTGCGATGATCACAATAACAATGATAATTCCAAGAACTAAGGCCACCTGTGACTTTTTCATTCCTGTCATCGAAGCCACTGCTGAAAAGATATTGCCCAACTTTGGCAGTGTAATATTGCTTCGCTTATGTGCAATACGCAAATTAATCGACCACAGAGAAATCTGTGTCAAAATTCCCGCCAAAATTGCTGGAATTTCAAATATTGTATGTAAAATTCCTGTGACAGCACCCGCAATCAATCCACCTAAAATTGCACAAATCAAAACCAATATTGGATTAATTTCCATCTGAAATTAAAATCGCACAAATAAATCCACCGAGTGTAAAACTTCCATCAACGGTCATATCAGGAATATCGAGTAACTTAAATGTAATATATACACCCAGTACCATAATTCCCCACAACACACCCTGGGATATTGCACCTAAAAATGCACCGAGCATTTCTTTCTTCCTTTCCTAAACCTATTTTTGAATGGATGAGACATCAATTCCAAGCTCCTTGGCCACATCTTGATTGACACTCAACTCGCACTTTTCAAGTGGAAGGTATTCGATTGGCATATCCTTTGGATTCTTCCCATCCTTTAAAATCTCCACAGCTTGTTCACCGGCCATATGACCAAGTTGATAGTAGTCAATGCCATAGGTTGCCAAAGCTCCCGCATCTACATGTCCTTTTTCTGCACCAATAATTGGAATCTTGTGCTCTGTGGCCACCATCGCAATGGTTGCCATTCCCGCTGCAATCATATTGTCAGTTGGAGTGTAAATAACATCGACCTTTCCCACCATAGATTCCACAACCGATTGAATCTCGTTTGAATTGGATACCGTATATTCTGTTGCCTCTAATCCCTGTTCCTTCGCCGCATCCATCGCAAGCTTTGCCTGCAACTTGGAGTTTGACTCCGCAGAGCTATACAAAATTCCTACTCGCTTTGCACTAGGAAGAATTTTTTTAATAAGTGCAATTTGCTCCTTTACTGGAGTCAAATCGCTTGTACCTGTAATATTTCCGCCTGGCTTTTCATTTGATGCCACAAGTTTTGCATCTGCTGGGTCAGTTACCGCTGTCAAAACAATGGGAATATCCTCTGTCGCACCAGCTAATGCCTGAACCGCTGGTGTGGCAATGCCAAGCAATAAATCATCCTTGTCATTGACAAACTTTGTTGCAATGGTCTGGCAAGCTGACTGATCTCCACCCTGCATTTTGCTGGTCGATTTGATATTTTATCCCCGACTCATCTAGTGCGGCCACAAATCCCTTATTGGCCTGATCAAGTGCTGTATGTTGCACAAGCTGTAACACCCCAATTTTATAAGTTTTGTCCCCATTTTCCGAAGCTGACTTTTCACTGGTCGCTGTCGTTTCTTTTGAAGAACTTGTGGCTGTGTTTTTTCCACCACAGGCCACTAGACCAAGCACCATAGATGCTGCAATCACTGCTGCAAAGATTTTCTTTTTCATCTCTTTTCCTATTCTTTCTATAAAATTATATTTGCACATTCGCTTTTCCTATCTTACAACGCCAACTTTGTTGCGTCAATACCCTAAAGTTTTGCCTTTTCGCCAATATGTGTACTTGCCAAAATCATAACCAAATGTTATGCTAGCACTGACGACAGTTCATTTGTACCCTCCTGTCGAAAAATAAAACCGGGACTTTAACTTTGTTGTTATAGTCCCACTTGATGTGGGACTATTTTTATTTTCATTTGGAGAAGAAAATGTATTATTTAAAGACAGAACATCATTTTGATGCCGCTCACTTTCTCTATGGATATGATGGAAAGTGCAAAAATATTCACGGCCACCACTGGAGAGTGGTCGCCAAAATCAAGTGTGATGACCTGAGCACACAAAAGCAAACCCGTGGTATGCTCATTGACTTTGGCGATTTTAAAGCTGCGGTTCGCACACTCTGCGATTCCTTCGACCACGCCCTCATCTATGAGAAAGGTTCACTAAAGGAAAATACTCTGCAGGCACTTCGTGACGAAGATTTTCATTTAATTGAAATTGATTTTCGCCCAACAGCAGAAAACTTCGCTCGCTATATCTTTATGGCACTCAAGGATCAAGGGCTTCCTATGCACCGCATCGAAGTCTATGAAACTCCAACCAATTGTGCCATCTACGAGGAATAGAGGAATGACCATGAAAGTTGTTGAAAAGTTTATCAGCATCAATGGCGAGGGACGGCGTGCTGGAGAACTTGCCGTCTTTATCCGATTTCAGGGATGTAATCTTCGCTGTAGCTACTGCGACACAATGTGGGCCAATGAAGCGGATTGCCCCTACACCGATGAAAGTACCAAAGAAATTGTAAACTTTGTACTACAAAGCCAAATAAAAAATGTCACCCTCACTGGCGGGGAACCTCTATTACAGCCAGAGATGAAAAATTTATTGATGGAATTTGCAAAGCATCCTCAGATCCGTGTGGAGATTGAGACCAATGGTGCCATTGACCTCAAGCCCTTTACTGCGACAAGTTTTCGTCCATCCTTTACCATGGACTACAAGTTGCCCTCAAGTCTCTATGAATCAAAGATGCACCTAGAAAACTTTGCCCATCTCAATGACCAAGACACGGTCAAATTTGTGGCTGGCTCAAAGGCGGACTTAGATGTCGCCCTCGATATCATCCAAAAATACGACTTGACGCACCACTGCAAAGTGTATTTAAGTCCAATCTTTGGAAAAATTGAGCCTGTAGAAATGGTCAATTTTATGATTGCCCACCAATTAAATGATGTCCGCCTACAAATCCAGATACACAAGGTGATCTGGGATCCCGACCAGAAAGGAGTTTAAAATGATTGATACCAAAGCAATCGAAGAACATATTCGAGGCATTTTAATTGCCCTAGGCGACGATCCCCATCGCGAAGGTCTAGTGGATACCCCAAAGAGGGTGGCCAAAATGTATGAAGAAGTCTTTGCGGGAATGAATTACACCAATCACGAAATTGCCCAAATGTTTAATACCACCTTTGAAGAAGATTCTGATGACGAAGACTTACCTAATGATTTGCCTAATGCTAGGCGTGTTGTTGTGATGAAGGATATCGATTTATTTCCTATTGTGAGCACCACATGGCCTTGATGTATGATATGAAGGCCACGGTTGCCTACATCCCCGGAAAGCGAGTGATCGGTCTTTCCAAAATTGCCAGAGTCTGCGATATGGTTGGCAGACGATTGCAACTTCAAGAGCGTATCGGAAGAGATATTGCTGATATTATTTGTGAAATCACCCAAAGTAGTGATGTCGCTGTGCTTCTTGAGGGACACCATAGCTGTGTCTCCGCCCGTGGAATCAAGAAAAACAACACCAAAACCTTCACTGCTGAACTTCGAGGTCGCTTTCAGACAGACCAAAGTCTACAGTTTTATCTCAAGTGAACTACCCATCACCTAAAGGTAATGGGCTTCTAAGAGCCTAACAGCTCTATTTAAGAAGTTTGATATTTAAGTTTCCACCTAAGTAATTAGGCAATCCTTATTCTTATCGGCGTGTCCACTTCGCCTCTACTGTATAGGATATTCATATCCACAACACTACTTTTACGCATGATATTTAATGCTCCGTTAACATCTGCATTGATTGTTTTACCACTTGCCGTTTTGTATAGACCACGATGTAATCTTCTGCCACTAAACGGATACTCTTTTGGATTATCGGCATTGTAAACAGGGAGATCGTCTCTATCCCAAAAAGATGATTTCGATGTATAGGATTCTTCCTGTTTTACAAAAACAATGTCATTTAGTTTGCAAAGATATTCCAATTTGTTACGCAACTGTCCATAAGGGATATTTACAAAATTTTGATTGTTTTGCTTTCCAATATGACTGTTACATTGAAAAGTCTCATTGTAACCAACAACAAGTGTACCTATATTATTGATGATACAATAATCTATCACCCTACGAGCAGTTTTATTCATATAGTCGTTCACCTTATTGTTGCGATTACGAGCAACTGCTTTTTGTCTATTTGTAGGCTTCCTACTAAAATGCTGTTTATCTTTTATCGATTGCAAACGGGCATTTTCTTTATTGAACCACTGATTGATCGATTTCAGTCTTTTCCCGTCAATAATGAACGATTGACCACTATTTGATACGGCTGTTACGAGATTATTGATGCCTAGGTCAAGAGCAAGTGCGTTGTTCGTGTTTAGATTTCTTTGAATACATTCAGCTTCATATATATACTGGATTTCAAAGAACCTTGCATTCGCTTTCGGTATAATGCGTATCTCTTTTATCGTCTTATCAAGAAGTATTGGCGGTATCGTAATTTCAACAGACTTATGCGTTTTCTTAAAACTATTGGAAAACGGAAGTATCAGCTGATTACCCTTAAGTCTTACAAAACCAATGATCAGTGTTGTGTATCCATCTTTTGGAAGATAATGTGGCAGCTTACAATCCATAAAAGCATATTTTCCCTGCTTGACAAGTTTAAGCAGACCAAAAAATGACTGAAACGAGCCATCAACCTCTTTCAGTATCTGCTGTGCCATATTGGAATTTAAGGCCTTATAATTAGGACTATTCTTTAAAAGAGTGTAATTCTTCTCATACTTGAGAAATTCACCTTCTGTAAAATAATGCTGACGCACATTATAGATTGCCTCATTAGCAAGATTCTTAGCCGTATGACAAAGTTCCCTGATTGTGATGTAATCTTCCTTGGACAGATGTTTCACTTGTTGTTTTACAGTAAGATACATACGATTTTCTCCTTTCATAGACTCGGAAATAGGATTTCCTATATATGTATTATAGCATATATTTTAAATGATAGTATTTAAGTAAAATATATATGTTGTAAACCTAACGCCATTCATCCCACGGTCTAAAGACCATGGGTTTTCTGGCTGTTATATTATAAAAATTAAATAAAGGAGTTATTTATGAAAGCACTTGTCCTCTTTAGTGGTGGTCTTGATTCCACCACTGCTCTTGCACTCGCCATAGCAAAATATGGTGCCCCCAATGTCCTTGCCCTCTCCATTTCCTATGGTCAAAAACACGCAAAGGAAATTGAAGCAGCCATTGCCATTACTAAGCACTACCAAGTTGAGCATCTCTTTCTCGACTTAGAGAAAATTTTCACTTACAGCGACTGCTCCCTTCTCTCCCACTCTGGGGAAGAGATTCCAGAAAAAAGCTACGCCGAACAAATCAAACAGACAAAGGCAGAAAAACCAGTCAGCACCTATGTTCCCTTTCGCAATGGACTCTTTCTTTCCTCTGCTGCAAGCTTAGCCATCAGCAAGGGCTGTTCCATCATCTACTACGGGGCACATGCCGATGATGCAGCAGGATTTGCCTATCCCGACTGCTCTTTTGTATTCAATGAGGCGATGAATTCGGCTATCTGGGAAGGCTCTGGTCACCAATTAAAAATTGAGGCACCATTTGTTCACAGCACAAAGGCAGACATTGTAAAAATCGGACTCGATTTGGATGTTCCCTATGAACTCACTTGGTCTTGTTATGAAGGAGGGGATAAACCCTGTGGAAAATGTGGAACCTGTATTGACCGTGCTGCAGCCTTTGCGGCCAATGGCATCAAAGACCCTGCACTCTAAAGAAAGGAAAAACAATGAGAGAAAATGAGAATTTAACTAAACTTGGCAGTGCCAAGACAACCTACAGTATGGACTATGATCCTTCTGTTCTAGAAAGCTTCAACAATAAGCATCCCCAAAACGATTACTTTGTCAAATTCAACTGCCCTGAATTTACCAGTCTCTGCCCCATCACAGGTCAACCCGACTTTGCCAATATTATCATCTCCTATGTACCAGATCAAAAGCTTGTGGAGAGCAAGTCATTGAAGTTATATCTATTTTCCTTCAGAAATCACGGCGACTTCCACGAAGATGTGGTCAATATTATTATGAAGGACTTAATTCAATTGATGGATCCAAAGTACATTGAGGTATGGGGAAAATTTCTCCCCCGTGGAGGACTCTCCATTGATCCATATTGTAACTATGGAAAGAAGGGTACGATTTGGGAAAAGGCCGCAACTGACCGCCTTCTCCAGCATGACCTCTACCCTGAGAAAGTGGACAATCGATAAATTATTGATAGAGCAATGTAGAGGAGCCAGACTGGCTCCTCTACATGATAGACTAGGAGAGAGTAAATAAAATACAAGACAAAAATAACTTCTAAAACTTATACATTACGACATAAAAAGGCCAGAGCTGCCGCCATAAAAATTAGTAAAATAACCATGATCAACATATACATAACCCCCTTCGGCATACTCTCCCCAATATTCCTTTGGACATCTTCGGCATCTTCTTTGTTGCCTTCTAGCATATGGTATTCTTTTGCAATTTGTATTGCTCGGTCATAATTTGTTTCACTGACATAGATATCGTTCTCTATAGAACTCCCACCGTATATTTCCATGATACCACTTTTTTTGTAAGATGCAATTCCATTTTCCTTCAATAAATCTACAATACACTGTGCATCCAAAGAATTGTTGACTGAGCAAAGTCGGACTTCTCTATCTTCTTCCATCATTTTCCCTCCTTATATGTAAAAAAGCCCCCGATTTCTCGAAGGCTTTTGATCAACTTACGATTTAGATAAAATCCGGAATTTCATTGTTCTGTACAATCTGCTCATAAGTCTGAGGTTTTACCATCCAAGCACTCTTTCCGCCCTTGACAAGAACAACACCTGGAATTGGATTATTATTGTAGTTGGATGCCATGACATAGCCATAGGCACCTGTTGAATAGGTCGCAAAAATATCGCCCATCTTCACGCTCTTTGGCACCATAATGTCCGTCATAATAATATCTCCAGACTCACAATACTTTCCACAAATGCTGACTTTGTCATCCTTTGGCTCCTGTGCTCTATTGGCCATAATACCTTCATACTCTGCCTGATAGAGTGCCACACGAATATTATCTCCCATACCTCCATCGACAGAAACATACTTGCGAATGCCAGGAATTTCCTTAATCTGTCCGATGGTATACAATGTAATTCCTGCCTCTGCAACAATGGATCTTCCTGGCTCAATCACAGCCTCCGGTCTCTCAATCCCAATCGCCTTTGATCTCTTTTCCAATAACTCCATCATTGGATCCAAGAAAAAGCTGTATGGCTTTCTCTCCTCCGTTGTGTACTCTGCACCATATCCACCACCAAAGTTTACTTCCTTTACATCTGCATTAAACTCCGTTTTAATGAGTGCAGCCCAATCCATCAAAACATCAAGTGCCTTTAAAAAGGCATCATTTTCAAAGAGCTGTGAACCGATATGCATATGAAGACCTGTAAACTCTAAGTACTCGCTGTCCAAAATCTGCTTTACGATTGGCAAAAAGATTTCCTTTTCTAACGGAATGCCAAATTTAGAATCCTTCTTTCCTGTGACAATAAAGTCATGTGTGCTCGCAGCAACACCTGGGGTGATGCGAATCATAATATTCATCTTCTTTTTGTACTTTTTGCAGGACTCAATAATTAATGGGAGTTCCTGCAATCCGTCCACAATAATGCGCCCCACACCATACTCTACAGCGGCATCAATTTCCTTTGGCAACTTATTGTTTCCATTAAATTCCACATGCTCTGCTGGAAAACCGGCCTGCTTTGCTGCATAGATCTCTCCACCAGAGACCACATCGATACAAACTCCTGCCTTCTTTAAAGATGGCATACATCCCCTCTGTGCAAAAGGCCTTTGATGCATAGGCAATTCTTGTCCTTGGATACTTATTGGTAAATTGCTCCTTCAATTCATTGATGCGCTCCTCAATGCCATTTTGTGACATCACATAAATAGGAGTGCCATATTTTTTAGCAAGTTCTGTTGTGTCACAACCATCAAAGTACAATTTATTATTCTTAATTTCTCTTAAATTACTCATCCTTCATCTCACTTTCTCTATATCATTCAGGGATGATTATAACATAGAATTTTTCATTTTTGCAAAATAAGTTGACTTTTCCCATTTGTGCGATATAAAATTGTGAAATCAACAGAAGTTTGAGGAGGAAATCAATGATTGACAAAATTCACAGCCACAGAAATATTATCGGTTTTGATGAAAACGGAGTTCCAACCGTTACATTAAAGGCATCCGAGCACAGTACAGAAGATATCGACGCTCAATATCGTGCTGTTGCTGAGGGAAAAACCGATGAACATGTACATACACATGAGCATGAACATCACCACGATTTAGATGAGGATGATGACGCATTTATTCGAGATTATATGAATGCAGTCAGTGCTTACCGAAAGACTTTTCCATCAAAGCAGGAGGTTCTTGAAAAGACACCAGATCCTGCCATTCGAGATATGATCCTTCGCTCTGAGCAACTTGGCATTGATACCGCATTTGATCGCTTTGACAAGCAGCAGCCACAATGTAACTTTGGTCTTGCTGGCATTTGCTGTAAGATCTGTAATATGGGACCTTGTCGTGTGACCGCCAAGGGAAAGAAAGGGGTCTGCGGTGCAAATGCTGACTTAATTGTTGCCCGCAACTTGCTTCGTGCTGCAGCTGCAGGTGCATCTCAGCATGGTATGCACGCCAGAGAGCTAATGATCGAATTGATGTACGCAGCTAAGGGAAAACTCGATGTACCACTTCTTGGAGAGCAGAAAATTTTAACCACAGCAAAGAACTTCGGTATTCCAACTGAGGGAAGAAGCGTCAATGATGTTGCCTATGATTTAGCGAAGGAGCTTTTGGAAGATCTCTCAAGCTATGACCCAGAGCATGAGTACAAGGTACTTTACAAATGTGCCCCTGCTGACCGTGTCAAAGTTTGGAAGGATCTCGATTTAATTCCAATCAGTGCCTACCACGAGGTATTTGAATCTTATCACAAGACGGCCGTTGGAACAGATGGCGATTGGAAGAGTGTTATGGAACAATTCCTTCGCTGTGGACTCGCCTTTACCTTTACGGGCGTTGTCAGTGCTTCTATTGCCACAGATTCCCTCTTTGGTGTTGGAGACCGTGTGACTTCAAAGGTAAACCTTGGTGCTCTCGAAAAGGGCTATGTCAATATTGCAGTGCATGGACACTATCCATTGATGGTCAAGGGAAATTGTACAACTTGGTCAGACACCAGAAATGATTGAGCTTGCAAAGTCAAAGGGAGCAAAGGGTATTCGCTTTTATGGCATTTGTTGTAGCGGTCTTTCTGCAATGTATCGTTACAATGGTGTAATTCCACTTTCTAACGCTGTGTCTGCAGAATTGGTTATTATGACTGGTGCTCTTGACTTGTGGGTAGCCGATGTTCAAGATGTCTATCCAGCTATTATGGATGTTGCGAAATGCTACAACACAACGGTGGTAACAACAAGTTCATCCGCTCGCCTTCCAGGTGCAGAGCGATTTGAAATTGACCGTCTCCACAGCAATATCAAAGAAGTGAAGGAACTTGCCAGAAAAATTCTCCTTCGTGGTATTGAAAGTTTTGAAGCAAGAAAGGGAACTCCAGTCTATATTCCACCATATGAAGTCACTGCTGAGGTTGGTTTCTCTGTTGAGTACCTTTGTAAAAAGTATGGAAGCTTTGCACCAATTGCTCAAGCCATCAAGGAAGGTAAGATTTTAGGTATTGTCAACATGGTTGGTTGCAACAACCCTAAAGTTCCTTTTGAGCGCTGCATTGTAGATGTCGCAGATAAGCTTTTAGAAAACAATGTCATTATCCTCTCCAATGGCTGTGCATCCTATCCTTTGATGAAACTTGGATTCTGTGAAAAGGGGGCCAGCAGTAAGGCAGGAAAGGAACTACAAGAATTCTTAGGCGATGACCTTCCACCAGTATGGCATGTGGGTGAGTGTATCGACAATACAAGATCATCAGGTATTATGAATGGTATTGCTTCTGCACTCGGTCTCACCATCAATGATATGCCATTTGCCTTCTCCTCCCCTGAGTGGAGCAATGAAAAAGGCATTGATGCAGCACTTGGTTTCCGTCTCCTTGGTGTTTCCTCCTACCACTGCGTAGAGGCTCCAATCTTTGGTTCAAAGAACATTATCGAGTTCTTAAAAGAAGGAACAATGGAAACTCTCGGTTCTCGCATGGTCGTCAATGTTGATCCTAAACAACTTGCACAGCAGATCATTGACGATATGAAAGAAAAAAGAAAGAAACTCGGCTGGGATAAGTAAAAATACAATGGGCGTTGAAACAACATTTCATTTGTTTCAACGCCCATAATGATTTTATAAACGATTATCTCTTTCCAAAGACCTGTACCCAGTAGGTATGTCCATTTCTCTCATAAAAACCTACGCCAATCGAATCGTAGTCTCCCAAAATATTTGCCTTGTGACCTGTAGAGTTCATCCACATATTCATTGGAAATTCTGCCGTTGTTCCACCTGATGCAATATTTTCTGCCTCTGCCATAAAACCACTTGGAAAAGCAGTATAACACCAACTGCCGTCTGGTCTTCTATGTGAAAATGTAGTGGCCAATTCTTCGGCACGAATATCAGCTGTTCTTGTCAATCCATCGTCCTTTTGTATTGGGCTGCGTCCAACCCTTGCCCTTTCCTGGTTGACCAAAGCAATCACTGCATTTTCTTTGTCCTCAGCTGAAAGATTATTCTGCGTTGGCACTGCTGTTGTCTGTCTTGTCGTTGGCTGTGTCGGTGCTACTGTCTGTCTTGTCGTTGGCTGTGTCGGTGCTACCGTCTGTATTGTCGTTGGCTGTGTCGGTGCTACCGTCTGCCTTGTGGTTGGCTGTGTCGGCACTGTCTGCCTTGTGGTCGGTTGTGTCGGCACTGTCTGTCTTCTGGTTGGCTGTGTTGGTGCCGTTGTCTGCCTTACCGTTGGCTGTGTCGGTGTTACTGTTTGTGTTGTGCTTCCTGAACCACCTCTTGATCGATTTGACTTTCTTGAGCCTCTTGATGATCTGCCACCTGATGAACCGCCTGAACTGCTACCACCACTAGATCGATAAGTCTTTACAATGCTCGTCGTCCTTGTGGTTGTCTGTGGTCTTCCACTTGGCTGATACGCTCCACTGGCGTCTACATAGTAGCCATCAGGTGTGTAGGTATTGGCATCCATTCGACCGCCCCTTGCTGGATTTAAAAAATACCAAGTTCCATTGACCTTCACCCATCCCACAAGCATATTTCCATTGGTCTGATCGAGATAATACCAACTTCCACCTTCATATAGCCAACCCGTCTTCATATAACCCTGAACCGTCCATATAGTACCAGACATTGCTCAGATTTAACCAAGTTGACTTTGCATAGGAAGTATTGGAAAATTGATACCACCAACCAACATGATCTCTCTTCCAACCTCCACTGGATGCAAAAGTCGGCATAGCCATCGCCAACACACCTGTTGCCAGTGCTGCTCCAAAAAATAATTTTTTCCTCATAAGTACTCCTTTCTCAAACCAACAACATACTAACTTATGTTTTTATTTTAGCACAATGTCAGAGTTTTTCAAACTATAAAAAGACCCCACAGCTCAAATCAATTGAGCTTGTGGGATCTTTTGCTACTTGGCCTTGGACAATGCATCGGTCACTGCATCGATCAAGCCCTTTGAACTATAGGTTGAGCCACTGACCGTGTCGACATCTGGCGATTGTTTTTCTATAATTGCAGGAAGAACGCACTTTTCTGCATCATTACAGTATTCTTCGTCGTCCACTTCCTTGGTGACTTCAATATTTTTAATTTTTCCACCCTCAACAGTTACACGAACTTCAATATTTCCATTGTTGCCCATGCCCTTGCCCTCATAAGAGCCATCCTTATATCCGCTGGCTTCCTTTGCCTGTGTCGCCTCCGTTTGATTGGTCTGGTTGACCTTTTGTGCAGAAAACAGTCCACTACAACTGTAGGCCGCCAGTAAAATAATGCCACATATCAGTGCGATATATCTCATTTTCTTTGCTGGATACTTCTTTATTCGCAATACCAAGTAGGCGATATAGATGATTGCATAGACAAGCACATCAAAGATATAGCTTACCTTTCCCATGCGAATTGGTCCAGAAAAGATCATGACAATATGAGCAAACAAAAGCCCATAAAAAATATAGGACAAGCTCTGCAACTTCTTCCAGAACTTCGGTTTCATCTTCTTTCGAACAGACTTAAAGGATGTCACGGTCAATGGAATCAAAAGAAGAATCATTATCAAGGAAAAGCAAGTCGCTATAACCTGATATGGCAACATCTTTGCCCCTGTAAAGAGCAACACAAAGTACTTCTTTCCATAGGAAAAATTATGGATAATCGTAAGAAGCGAAGCACAAATGGCCATCTGTGCACGCATCTTCATTGTCACCGTCTTTATTTCACCCTTTGGGCCATACCGACGCAACCATTACCCATATAAACAAGGCTCCAGCCAACACGCCTCTTTGTAAAATTTGTACAAAGAAATAGCTAAGTGGTGCAGGTAAGCTCTTGCTTGGCACAAGCACAGAGACAAGGGCCAAGACAATACTTCCAATGTAGAGACCGACATCTGGGTTTTTGGTCTTTTTACTCAAAAACCAGAACAATGCCAGCACTACAATCATACAGCAAATTAATTTCACTTACTTATTCACCTCAAATGTAAAATCTGGGTAACCATCAGCCTTCAGTGTGACTGTATTCTTTCCACTTGCAAAGATTGGCTTTTCACCATCATCACCTTTTGTCGCTGCATCTAACTTCACACTGCCATCCTCATTAAAGGCATTCTTTCCAAAGCTTCTTCCCTTGCCGCCCTTATATTCGGTGTCATTGACCTTCGCAGAATTGATACCATTCAAATACATCTTTGCATCAATCTTTTGAGCATTGTCAGCAATCACAATGGCGTTGTTCTCAAACTTGATGTCGCCCTCTTTTAATCCTGAATCAACCGTTACTGTCATCGAAAGGTCATTATAAGTATCACTGGAGAAAATCAACTGATACTTTCCAGGACCAGCCTCCTTTGGCAATACCACTACACCATCTGTACTTGTATCGGCTGTCCACTTGACATTAGAATTCTTATAGACAATGCGAGATAGCTTATACTTTGTATCAGCTGTCTCCAACTTATAGTTGATCTTTGTACCATCGGCAGCATAATTTACTTTTTCATCTCCAGTGAGCTTATAGCCATCTGGTGCCTTCTTAGTCACATATAAAGAAGTGTCCACTTCGATGTCATCGGCATCAGCCAAAAGATAGGTAATCTTTTTAATGGTCTTTCCTTGCATATCAGCATAGCGCAAGTAGTCAACATCATTGCCATGATTTTCCTTAAAGGCCTCTACAGCAAATGCCAACTCCGCAGGCTTTACCCAAATATTCTCCAAATGCTCCAATCCATACTTCTTTCCGTCATCTGTCTCAAGCAAAACGCCCTGTACATTCTTGATATCTAAATTAATATCAGACAGGTCAATTTGATAATTGCCGTACTTTGAAGTTGATGTAATTTCAGCCTTTGCCTTATCATCTTTTGTCACATTTCCAACAGTCTTTGAAAGTGTTCCATCTGAATTTAGTACCTTATACTCTGTAGGTGTTGTATCGGTAGTCGTTGTCATCTCACCAACCAAAGTAAGAAGTGCATTTTCTGAAGTCTTCTTCTCCTCAATGGCCTTCTTTGCGTCCTCATAGAGGGACTTTGAAATCGCCACATTGACACCAACTACACCCTTATATTGTGAGCCCTGTCCAACGGCCTCGCTGTCTGCCACTGGGAACAACTTCATCTTTTGTGCAGTCACCGAACTTACGCTGTCATATTGACCTGCTGCACGCAAATCCTTTACTGCATCTGGTGCAGTCAAATTTGCCTTGAGAGATGCTGGATTTTCTTCTGGTGCAATATTATTGACCTCACCATAGTAATAATCTGCATAAGGAACATTGATCTTTGCATAGACATAATCTGCATTGCCAATATTGGATGCTGCGGCCTTTGTCTGCTCTGCTGTTGCATCGCTCTTGCTCTCTGCCTTACTCTCGCTCTTACTTTCTGTGCTATTCGTATTTCCCTTTGAACCACAGCCAACCATAGCTGTTGCCACCATCACAGATAACACACAAAATGCTGTACTCTTCTTCATACAAACCTCTTTCTACAATAATTTATTTACGCGCAAAATTAGTATGTCCTAACCGCCCATATTATCGCATATTCCTATAAAAGTCGTCAAGTACTTTATCCCTACTTATTTTTTCAAAAAGTTGTTGACAATACAGAATTAGTGTACTATATTACTAGTGAAGTAAGAAACTAGAGCAAAGGAGGATTGCAATGCAATATGATAACAGCATGCCAATCTATATGCAGGTCGCCGAAGATATTCGAAATAAAATTATCTCTGGTGAAATTTGCTTGGGAGACAAACTCCCCTCAGGTCGGGATTTAGCCATCCAATATAAGATCAATCCCAATACTGCCGTGAGAGTCTATCAAGTGCTCGAGCAAGAAGGGCTATGCCACACAAAACGTGGTCTAGGAACATTTATCAATGACGACTTGCAAATGGTAGAAGAAATCAAAAAGCAACAAGCTTTCAGCTACATCACATCATTTTTGACAAATATGCATTCCCTTGGATTTTCTGATGATGAAATCCTTGCGATGCTCAAAGAACAGGAGGATTCTCAATGCTAGAGACAAAATCACTATCAAAGTCCTATATCAAAAAGCAAGTTCTTTTTGATCTAAATTTTACAATTACTGGTGGACATATCTATGGATTGCTTGGACCAAATGGAAGCGGAAAGAGTACCTGGATGAAAATTTGTGCGGGGCTAGTCAAACCCACTTCAGGAAGTGTTTCCCTAGAGGGAAGAAAAATTGATATTCAAACAAGAAATGATATCGCCTATGCACCGACAGAAAATTTTTTCTATCCATGGATGAGTATCGAAGAAGTTGGCCAATACTATCAAGATTTTTTTCCTGACTTTTCCCTAGATACCTACCACACTCTACTTGAAGAAATGAAGCTTACACCAAAGCAAAAATTAAAGACACTTTCTTCTGGTATGAATGCCAAGGCAAAAATTGCTGCGGCTCTTTCTAGAAATGCCAAGGTCTATCTACTTGATGAACCATTTAATGGCATTGATTTGATTACTCGAGACGAGATTGCCAAGACCATTATTCAATCGCTTCGCCAAGACAATGTCATTATTATTTCCTCTCATCTTATCGAAGAGATGGAAAGCTTTATTGACAGTGCCATCTTTATTCGTGATGGTCATTTTCTTGAAGTTTGTGACACCGAGAGCCTTCGCCTTAGAGCCAATAAATCACTCAGTGACCGCTACCGCGAGCTGATGCAATAATACAGATTGGAGAAGATTATGCTAAATTTATTAAAATATGAAATGAAGAAGTCAAAAGTTCCAATGATGCTTGTTCTTGCTGTAACACTTATCCTTGAAGTTCTATTTCTCATTGGTTTACTTGTCACGGACAAACAACAACTTACTGGATATGCCACTGTCATGCTCACCCTATTTGCACCATTTTCGATTTTGGTCAGTTCCTTGTTTTGTGTATTTACCCTCAATCAAGAGTTAACCTCCACCACCGGCTATATGCTCTTTATGACCCCAAATAGCTCAAAAAAAATTTTGGGTGCAAAAGTTTTACACAGCATTATCATTGTTTTATGTGGCGTTATATTCTTTAGTATTGTTGCCACCATTGACCTTGGCATTCTCTCAGCTAAGTACCCAGAGTTGAAAGAGGCTCTGAATCAATTTCCTCTAATTCAGATTCACTATGATGAGATTGCAAATTCCCTATTTAATACAGGAATTTCATGGCTCTCTATTTTATCCTATGCCTTCTTATCTGTGGTATTACAAGCGAGTGTCTTGCGTGGAAAGAAAGGAAGTTTAATCCTGAGCATTATTATCTTTTATTGGATTAAATATTTTATTTGGAATTATTTCCAGTTATATTCCTTGGCCTAGTGCTGTGCTTGCAAAGAGCATCGCCCAAGCTGTATGGAATATTGTGATTATTATTGGATTTTATTTCCTTTCCTCTTGGCTTATGGAAAACAAGCTCAATATGTAGACATCAGGGAAGGAGAACAAACATGATGATATTAAAGGTTGTCAAAAGAATTTTTATTGTTCTTTTTTGTCTTATCTTTGTTTTGGTGCTCGGTTACTCGGGCACCCTTCTTTTTGAAAATATTCAAGCACATCAAAAAATTGCCAACATTGAAAAGTCCATCCAGCCCATCGATGCACTCAAGATCAGTCCAAAAGCTCAACTTGTTTCCATTGGTGAGGCCGCACATGGCAGCAGCGACTTCCAAGAACTCAAATTAGATGTGCTAAAAAAGTTAGTTCAAGAAGATGGATTTACCGCCTTTGCTCTCGAAGCTGACTATGGCGAGTGTGCAACCATCAATCGCTATATTCAGGGCAAAGAAGGAAGTATTGACAAAATGCTTCAAAACTTTTCCTTTCCCATCTATCACACAGAACAAATGAAAAATCTAATTCAGTGGATGCACGACTACAATCAATCTGCTCCAAAAGACAAGAAATTGCGTTTCTATGGATTTGATATGCAAAACCCAGAGACAAGTTATGATTTCTAAAGCACTATTGTCTGTCCCACGGCTATGCCACTGAAGAGGAATTTGATTCTGTACTCGGAAACGAGAGCATCACTCTCGACGCACAAAATGCACAAAAAGTAGTTGACTTTCTGCGAGGAGTCCGTGATAAAATGGGAAACTATAATCCTTCCATTGACGATGACAGGGACGCAGCGTTGGAAATCAATTCGGTAACTCAAGCAGCCAATACATGGCTTTCGACACCGAGTCAAAATTCCAACACCACAGATGGATCAAACAGTCGAGATGCAGATATGGCAAAAAATGTGGAAACTTTGCTAAAAATTGAGGAAAAAATTGGATCGGGAAAGATGCTCATTGCCGCACACAATGGACATATCGGAAAATCTATCTATTCGAAAATCATGGGCAATACCATGGGAGTGATTTTATCCAAAGACTTGGGCGAAAAATATTATGCCATCGGAACTGATTTTTGGGAGGTCACTGACAATATCAAGACATTCGAGGCAAGAGAACGCAGTATTCAAAAATTTATTTCTGCCGACCCACTGGCCGCACAGGCTCGATTTGCCAAAGAGGGTAAGTATTTCCTCGATTTTTCTACCATTACCGATCAAAACAGCAAAATCTATCATCTCATTCACAGCCCCATGCGAATGGGCGATGTCGGAGAAGGATATATGTGGCTGATGAGATTATTCCCGAACCAAAGTAGCCGCATCAAAGTTAAGCCAAGCCAAATGTTTGACTCTATGATCTTTGTCTATAAGGCAAAACCAATTCAAATTTTTTAAGACTTGGTTTGCTCTTTTATATCTTCCGAAAAAATAGATGGATACAGATTATTGTTCTTGTCGTGATATCGGATGTAATCTTCATTTGTTCTCACGACATTCAATGGATGATGGTATTTGCTGCAATTCCAATGCTATTTTACAATGGCAAAAAAGGAAAAGGAATGAAGAACTTCTTCTACATCTTCTACCCAGTACACATTATTCTATTGTATATATTATCGACACTGATTTAATAGAAAAACGGAGGTGTGAAAACAAAATTTCACACCCCCGCTATTTTTATCTTTTTATTTCTCCACCAATAAGCTTTCGCCCGTCATGCTCGCTGGCTTTTGCAATCCCATCACCTCAATCAATGTTGGCACGATATCGCAAAGTCTTCCGCCCTCTCTGAGCTTATACTTTGGATCGGCATTGACAAGAATAAATGGCACTGGATTTGTTGTATGTGCTGTATGTGGCTCTCCTGTCTTTTCATCCACCAGAGTCTCACAGTTTCCATGGTCAGCACAGATAAACATCACACCGCCTTCTTCCTTAATGGCCTTGACTGCTCTTCCCACACAGCTATCTACTTCCTCAACAGCCTTAATTGCTGCTGACTCCACTGCTGTGTGACCAACCATATCTGGATTTGCAAAGTTGACAATAATCACATCGTACTTGTGACTCTTAATCGCATCGACAAGATTCTTGCAAACTTCCTCGGCACTCATCTGTGGCTTTAAGTCATAGGTTGGCACATCCTTTGGAGAGTTGACAAGAATTCGATCCTCTCCCTCATTTGGCTCTTCCTTTCCACCATTGAAGAAGAAGGTCACATGGGCATATTTTTCTGTCTCAGCTAATCTCAACTGCTTTAATCCCTTGCTTGCCAAGAACTCACCAAAGGTATCCTTAATCTCTTCCTTTTCAAATGCCACTAATTTATTTTTAATGGTATCATCGTAGTCTGTAAAGCACACAAATGTTGTATGTAATCTCTTTCCACGATCAAAGCCATCAAAATCATCGACACAGAATACTCTAGTCAACTCTCTTGCACGATCAGGTCTAAAGTTAAAGAATACAACAGAATCATTGTCCTTAACTGTCTTTGCCTCGCCATCAATCTTTACTGAGAATGGCTCAACAAACTCATCATTCTTTCCTGCTGCATAGGAATCTTCAATTCCCTTTACTGCACTGTCTTCTAATTTAGCACCCTTTGTAATGGCTGTGTATGCCGCAGAAACTCGATCCCAACGATTATCTCTGTCCATTGCGTAGAAACGACCTGCCACACTGGCAACCTTTCCAACACCAAGCTCTGCCATTTTCTCTTCAAGTTCCTTAATAAACTCCACACCTGAAGTTGGAGGTGTATCTCTTCCGTCGAGGAAGACATGAACATAGACCTTCTCCAAGCCATTTCTCTTTGCAAGCTCCAATAAGCCATAGATATGACCATTAAAGCTATGTACACCACCGCTGGAAACCAATCCCATCAAATGTAATGCACTGTTATTCTTCTTAACATTGTTTACTGCTTCCATCAATGCCTTGTTCTCAAAGAAGTCTCCATCCTCAATGGCCTTTGTAATTCTTGTGAGCTCCTGATAAATAATGCGACCAGCACCCATATTCATATGTCCGACCTCAGAGTTTCCCATCTGTCCATCTGGAAGTCCAACATAATGTCCACTTGCCTGTCCCTTGACAAATGGATACTCCTTTGTCAATGCACAAAGATTTGGTGTATTTGCTTCAAAAACTGCATTGTGGTCATGTCCATCTCTCAATCCAAGTCCATCCATAATGCATAAAACAACTGTCTTTTTGCTCATAATAGCCTCTTTCTCTAAAATCTAGGTTTTCAGTTAAAGTTTGACGCTTGTATTTTAACCTATTTATTGACTTTCGTAAAGCCCATAAATCCACAAAAAAATCTCTCCCATTAGCCAATAAGGAGAGATTTTTTCAAAAGTCAATCTTTATTTACTATTTTTTTTGTCAATTCTAATGAATAATTACATACATTAATACAGCAACAACAGTTGTTGTCAATCCAACAATGGCCTCATAGACAATCAACTTCATTCGATCGGAAATATCCATATCCCTTTTCCAACCTTTATCTTTATTTTTGAACCAAAAAGAGTCGAACTGCCTGCTCTGCAGTTAATGCCATATTTTGCTTGGCATTTTCTGGTTTCATTGCCTCATCCAGTGTACAAATTTCTCGTGTAATTGGAAAAAAGGCATCAATACCATTTTTATTGCACTCCCCTGCATCCTTTGTCACTGCACCAGCAAGGGCAATCACTGGCTTATTATATTTCTTTGCTAGCCTTGCCACACCGACGGGAGCCTTTCCCATCGCCGTCTGAAAATCTAATTTTCCCTCACCAGTAATCACAAGATCTGCATCTTGAATGTAATTTTCAAGTTTTGTCTCCTCAAGTACAATATCAATCCCTGATTGAAGATTTGCATCAAGAAAAGTCAAAAAAGCAAAACCCAATCCCCCTGCTGCACCTGTTCCTGGATACTTTGCATCTGCACTTGGAAAAACTTCTTTTGCAAGCGTGGCATAGTGACCAAGCCATCCGTCCATATCCTCAACCATAGAAGATGTTGCTCCCTTTTGTGGTCCAAACACTGCACTACAACCGCTCGGTCCACAGAGTGGATTCGTCACATCACACGCCACACGAAATGTACATTCCTTTAGTTCGTTTAACACATTCTCCGTAGAAATCTTCTCCAAATTTTGTAGTCCCACTGCACCAAATGGAATTGCATTTCCACTTCGATCCAAAAACTCAAATCCCAGTGCCTGTAACATTCCTACTCCACCATCATTTGTCGCACTTCCACCGATGCCAACAATAAATCTTCGACATCCCTTTTGAATCGCATCACAAATGGTCTCGCCCACACCATAAGTTGTTGCAAAGAGCGGATTTAATTTGTCTCTGGAAACGAGTGTAATGCCTGCGGCTGCACTCATTTCAATCACTGCCGTCATTTTGTCACGGATAATACCATACTTGCAATTGACTGGTTCTCCAAATGGACCTGTCACTGTAATTTCTTCTGCAGTGCCATTCATTCCCGCAACCAAAGCCTCCACGGTTCCTTCGCCTCCATCGGCCAGTGGTCGAACATCCACTTGAATAGATGGATCTACATGATAAATTCCCAATGCCACTGCATTCCCTGCTTCTATTGAGGTTAAACTTCCCTTAAACGAATCAATCGCTGTCACAATCTTCATTTTACCAATTCCTCTCTTTCAACTCACACCATTTCCAAATTTCTATTACAATCTCTATCTACTGTCTATATCTCTATCATAAGGTATTCAAACTTGTTTTTATATAGTCTATAAGCTATAATTAGAGCATATTTCAATATTTTATAGTATAAATAATATAGAGGTGAGTATGTTTCTGAGTATTTCTAAGACATTGGCACCTTATGTCATTCAGTCCCTGCAAAGCCAAGGACTTGACAAGAATCTCTATTTTCTCGATTGCCTCCATACCTTTCATCTCAATCCATCCGACATTTTTCGGGTTGTCACTATTGAGGTCAACACTCGCTATAATCTCGTCAATATCTCCTTGTTGGAACAAGATATTCAAAAATTTTTAGCGAGTCTCAATGAAAGTGTATTTGCTTACATCTATCCCAATAAATTTATTGCTCTGATTCGAAATCAGACCTTTCAAAGTCACTTTAAAAAGTTTACTCAGTTTGCCAATGAAAACCAAAATATTATTCAACTTGCTCTTGGTATGGCAAGACCTCTAGAAAATATAAAAGAAGCCTGGGACTCCTCGACCATCGCCCTCGATGCCATTCGAAATACCAAGCAAACTTACGCACTCTTTGATGAACTCTCTTTAGAAATTCTTCTGACAGGAATCTCTAGCACCCATAGCGTAGAATTTACCAAAAAACTTCTCAAGGGCCTCAACAAAGACGATATTCAATTTTTGCACACCTACTACGACGAAGATATGTCCCTGCAAAATACAGCTTCTCGACTGTACTTGCACAAAAATACAGTGCAACAAAGACTCAATCGCATTCAAGACAAGACAGGTCTAAATCCCAGAAAATTCAAAGAGGCCAACCTATTTTATCTCACCATCGAACTCAATAGAATCAATACATCCACGAACCAAGAAACCAAAGAGAAATCATAAGGAGATTTACAAAATATGTTAATTCCCATCCACGACTTAAACCAACCAGAACTTTTATTTTACACAAAGCTCAATGAACACCAACTCTCACAATACAATGCCCCCAATCCCCTCGGCTACTTTATTGCTGAAAGTCCAAAGGTCATTACTCGTGCTCTAAATGCTGACTACACCCCTGTCTCCATGCTCCTTGATAAAGACCACATCGATGCTGAGAGCAAGGCTCTTCTTGACCTTCTCCCCGAAACATTGCCGATTTATACAGCAAGTGATGCTCTTCTTACCTCGCTCACTGGTTTTCATTTGACACGAGGTGCTCTTTGTCTGTTCAAAAGAAAAGAAACCAACTCCATCGAAAAAATCTGTGCCTTGGCCAAACGCATCGCCATCTTAGAAGACATTGTCAATCCAACCAATGTCGGTGCCATCTTTCGCAATACGGCCGCTCTACATATCGACGCAATACTGCTCACAAAAAATTGTAGCGACCCACTATATCGTCGCTGTCTGCGTGTCAGCATGGGAAATGTATTTCAAATTCCTTGGGGTTATATCGACAGTGGCTATCTAAAAGAGATAAAAGACCTTGGATTTTGCACTGTGGCAATGGCATTAGTTGACAATTCCATTTCCATTGACAATCCCATACTCAAAACCAAAGAACGACTCGCCATTATTTTAGGCAACGAAGGAAATGGGCTCTCTCCATCTACCCTTCAGTCTGTAGATTACAATGTCATTATCCCCATGGCCACTGGCATCGACTCCCTCAATGTCGCCGCTGCCAGTGCAATCGCCTTTTGGGAACTGCAAAAAAAGGAATTGCTATAAACGATTGAATTTTATAAAAAATACAGAGAAACGACTCGCCATCCGACTGCATTTCTCTGTATTTCCTAAAGTCACTCTATCTATTACTTCCCTATATTTCTGAATTCTCTTTTCTAATTTCCTCTGCTGCAGACACAAGATTCTTAAGACTCTTGTTTGTTTCGTCGGTTCCCCTTGTCTTCAATCCGCAATCAGGGTTTACCCACAACTTACTGCGATCAATCTTTTCAAGCATTTTGTAGAGTGCAGTTTTGATTTCCTCCACAGATGGAACTCTTGGAGAATGAATATCATAAACGCCTGGACCAACCTCTGTTTTGAAGTGGTTTTCTTTCAGCGAATCCAAAATCTCAAGATCTGAACGTGAAGCCTCAAAGGTAATAACATCTGCGTCCATATCGTCAATTGCCTTAATAATATCTGTAAATTCACTATAACACATATGAGTATGGATCTGTGTTTCAGCCTTTACACCACTGTGAACAAGGCGGAAGGCAGGAATCGCCCAATCAAGATATTCGCTGTACCAATCACTTTTTCTCAGTGGCAATTTTTCACGCAGAGCCGCTTCGTCCACTTGAATAACATTGATGCCATTTGCCTCAAGATCGAGCACCTCATCACGTATAGCAAGTGCAATCTGATTGGTACTTTCCTTAATAGAAATATCCTCGCGAGGAAATGACCAGTTGAGAATTGTAACAGGACCAGTGAGCATTCCTTTCATTGGTCTGTTTGTAAGGCTTTGTGCATAGGTGGACCATTCCACTGTCATAGGCTTACTTCTTGAAACATCTCCCCAAATAATCGGTGGCTTCACACAGCGAGTACCATAGGACTGTACCCATGCTTTTTCAGTAAACAAGTATCCATTTAACTGCTCGCCAAAATATTCCACCATATCATTGCGCTCATACTCTCCGTGAACAAGCACATCAAGTCCAAGCTCTTCCTGTAGCTTCACACACTCTGCAATCTTCTTGCGGTTAAACTCTATATATTCCTGTTGTGTAATACTGCCCTTGCGAAATGCTGTTCTGTTGGCCTTTACATCAGCAGTTTGTGGAAAAGAACCAATAGTCGTCGTTGGAAGCTCTGGCAACTTGAATTTAGCCTTTTGTATCGCTTCTCGCTCTGAAAACTCTGGTAATCTTGTAAATCACTGTCCTTTATCTCAGCTGTTCTCTTTTTGACCTTTGCATCATCACAATCTGGTCTACCTTGAAACAGCTTTTCATTATTGATGTAAAATTCTGAATGAGCATAATCTGTTTCAGAAAGCACCTTTAATTCTGCCAACTCAGTTAACTTTTCTAGTGCAAAGGCAAAGTGATCTCTATATTTTTTCTGTAACTTAACTTCATTTTCCAAGGTGTAGGGAACATGGAGAAGAGAACAAGATGTCCCAATAACTGCTTCAATACCATATGTTTTCAACTCATTGAGAATTTCCAATGTGTTTTTGTAGTTATTTCTCCAAATATTTTTGCCATTGACAACACCTGCAAAAAGAAGTTTATCTTTTGGGAAGCCATTAGCTTTAAGAAGAGTTTTTGTCTGTCTGCCTTCGATAAAGTCAAGCCCTATGCCATCAAAAGCAAGTGTGCAAATATTTTTGTAACAATCCCTCACATCACCAAAATAAGTCTGAAGTAATACCTTTACATTTCCTTTTGCAAGTAAAATACCATTGTAGAGTTTTTCAAATAAGTGAATATCTTCGTCGTCTACATCATGAACAAGATATGGTTCGTCAAACTGTACCCACTCTGCACCAAGTTCATTAAACTTGCCAAGCAACTCACAATAAGCAGAAATGACTGCATCCACATACGCTTCTGATGTCTTATTCTCGGTATAACGAATCAACTTCAATAGTGTAAAAGCACCAATTACAACAGGCTTTGTTGTAACTCCATATTCCTTTGCTTCCAAAAATTCATCGAATGGCTTTGTGCCAACTAATTTGATTTCTATATCGTCCGAAATTTCTGGAACCATATAATGATAGTTTGTATTAAACCATTTTTTCATGGCCAATGCCTTCACATCGCCTGCCTCACCCTGATATCCTCTTGCCATTGCAAAATAGGTATCAAGAAAAGAAAGTTTTAAGTCTTTATAACGCTCAGGGATAATGTTGAACAGCACAGCTGTATCCAGCATATGATCATAGAATGAAAAATCATTGGAAGGAATAAAATCAAGACCTGAATTTTTTTGAGCAATCCAAGCATTTTTTCTTATTTCTTTAGCAACATTTTGCAGTTGTTCCTCCGAAATCTCTCTTCTAAAATATTTTTCCGTAGCAAATTTTAATTCTCTCAAAGAACCTACCCTTGGATGACCAATAATAGAAGTACGCATAATGATATCTCCTAACATAAAAATTTATTAAAATACAAAAGTCTTCACACGCTTTACGGTTTGTAATATAACACGAACAGCCTGTTATGTGTTAATACTCGTTTCCAATGATTAGCCATATCAAAAAGCTATATATAATGTTCCTTGATCATCCATAATACCATTTGTCCACAAATAATGATAACATACTTTATACTATGAGCGATAATCTTCAATATACTTCTGTAAATGCTCCAAATAGTGCTTACTAATTTTACTGAGCGGTCTGTCCGTTTGTACAATGTACCCAATCTCCATTATTTCATCACTTTCAAGCGGAATAGACACAATATCTGTTCCGTTTAAATCACTACTTAAAATACCTGAGGATATCGTATATCCGTCAAGCCCAATAAGAAGATTAAACAATGTGGCACGGTCAGTAACGATAATATTTTTTGAACTTTCCTCTGTGCTATGAAGTTCTTCTGAAAAATAAAATGAATTATTCATTCCCTGCTCATAAGTCAAGCGAGTAAAGGGCTTTAAGTCACTTAAAGTCACTTTATCCTTTGTCGCAAGCGGATTGTTTCTACAGACAAAGACATGAGGTTTTGCTGTGAACAGAGAAACAAATTTCAAGTCTGCACTTTTTACAATGCGCTGTATAATTTCACGGTTGAACTTACTTAAAAATAAAACACCAAGCTCACTGCGGGAGTACCTTACATCTTCAATAATATCATTTGTTCTCGACTCCCTCAGAGTAAATTCGTATTCATTCTCACCATACTCCTTTACCAGTGCGACAAATGCATTAACCACAAAGGCATAATGTTGGGCCGAGATAGAAAATACTCGACATATATTCCCTTTTTCCTTGTACTGCTGTTCCAACAAATCGGCCTGTTCCACAACTTGGCGTGCATAAGATAAGAATTTTGTGCCTTCATCCGAAAGATAAATTCCACGATTGTTTCTGAAAAATATTGTAATGCCCATTTCCTTTTCCAGTTCGGAAACAGATTTTGACAGACTTGGCTGTGCCACAAGAAGTTTCTTAGCCGCTGAAGTAATCGAGCCACATTCTGCTATAGCTATTACATATTTTAATTGCTGTAATGTCATCTCTTCTTTCTTCTCCTTTATCCTAAATTTTCAATATTGAAAAAATACTTCATTTTGTGTAGCCTCTAACTTAATTTTCCAAGATCCCAAATCATCTTTTTCAAAAATAAAAACATGATTTACCCTGCAAAGGAATATCTTTCATTTTTTGAATCTTGTAGTCATGTGCCTTAGAAGTCCATATGTTGCGGTTAGGGCATGAATGAGGCTTGATCTCCATCCATCTGAATATAAAATGAGATCACATGATCATCTATAGATTTTATATTGACTTTTACACCATCAATGCCTAAAATTTTAGCTAGGTCGTTCATATGAACACCTCCTCCAAGTGTAGTTGTGATGAACTGGGGACTTGGAGGTTTTTTTATTTATAATAATAAAAAATGTTGAGATTAGCAATTGCCAACCCCAACATTAATTATAGAGCCAATAGTTCTATCTACTACTTCTCCTATATCTTTTTATCTTCATCTTCTCAAATATGACTGTACACATCGAAGAAACTCCCACAATACCTGCACTCTCTATGAGATTAATATACCAGTGATTGAACGGTGCTATTGTTTTGTATAAAATATGCTCCAAGATTGTATAGACTAAAATATGCAAAAAGAAGATGCCCAATGTGTACTGACCAATATTTTTCCCAATCCAATACTCTACTTTTGATATTGATTTTCTCCCAACAAAGAAAATAAACACTCCCGATGCGATCAGCAATGTCGAACAATAATAATATCCGCTCACAATATGCACTCCCTGCCAAGTCCACACTCCACTTTGAATATACTTAATCACCATTAATCCCACTAGTCCAAGACCAATGCTAAAAAGTGCCACCTTTTTATAGCAAAAGCATTTTCCTTTCTGTTCATAGATACATTTTCCAAGAAACATACATAGGATATAGATGGCATATGTCGGATGAAATGGACTCATTTGTGTCAGCAACAGGGCATTTGGAATATTTTTTCCTGTAATTTTTCCAATAAATTGAAAAAATAATGCCAAATCAAATACCACACTTGAAAATCCAAAGAGAACCAACATAAGATATCCTATTATTTTTTCATCTTTACAAATCCTCAGTAAAGGCAAAATCAAATATATTGCAATTAAGGCTTGAAAGTACCAAAAATGTCCTGTGCTCACTCCTGGAACTTCCTGAAATAAAAATACATAATTGATCAAATTTGAAAGGCTGCCATCAATATGTACATGGTAAAAAAAATGCATAAAGACGGCATAAATCATTTTCCAACAAATCACATAAAGATAGAGAACCATCACTTTTTTTATATGTCTTTTGGGGTCAACTGTGCCCTCTCTTGTCAATTGTAGTGCCCCTGTCACCATAAAGAAAATAGGAACCGCACTATTACAAAACATCATCAGTGCATTGTCTATAATGCCATTGGGATTGAGCTGAGCATTATGAAAAAATACAACCATTGTGATGGCCAATGCCTTGAGTAGATCCAAATGGACATCTCGATTTGATTTTGAAAACCCCAATTGCTTAACTTGAATTTTTTTATGTTTTTTACTTTTCATATTTTCCGTTACTGAAAACTTATAAAAAGCTAATAAACTTTTATGTTTCATTCCTACTTCATCGAGTATGCTTTCATACTGAATAAATTCAAATACTAATTACAAGTTCTTGTACTCTCCGTAGGCGTCAATTCCCGATTAACGTTCGGTACATATCTGTAATAACTTTAAAGTGTTACACTACAGATTGTTTTTAAAACATTCTCTCCATACTGCTTTTAGATTCAAACTTGCTTGAAAATCTCTATCTATGATGTTTCCACATTCACATTTATAAATTCTGTCAGACAGTTTCAAATCTTTTTTTAATATTTCCACAACAACTACATAGTTTAGAACTTGGAAAGAATCTGTCTGCTATAATGACTGAAATATTATTCCAGTTAGACTTATACTCAATCTGCTTTCTAAATTCATAAAAAGCATTGTTGTTGTACTGCTTTTGGATAAATGCTTATTTTTTTCATCATTCCACTTACATTCAAATCTTCCATACAGATAAAACTTGGTTTTCGCTTTATGATTTCAGATGTTGTCTGATGTAAGTAGTTTTTGACGAATATTTGTTAATCGTTTTTATTACTTTTTAAAAGTTCTTTTTTTCTCTTTTTATTATGTTACTTGTTTTACAATAACTGCCTCCTTTCTTATTTTTTTCTCATATCTTCTTGATATTGAACGCTGTAACCTGCGTTTTTTTCTTTTTCTATTTTTTTCTTACTTTTTTTGTGTTTTTATTTATGTTCTTATAAGTATTTCCATCAGAACAAACTGCTAAGTTTTTTTAATACCTACATCAATTCCGACACCATCATTTGATGGAAGATTATTATTGTCATCTACTTCAATTCCAATGGATACATACCAATACAATCCATCATATGTAAAGCGTGGATTTAAGTATTTACAGTTCATTGGTATTCTTTCTTTTTCACAAAGTCTAATCCAATTCAATTTTTTTGTTTATTTCGTCTTTTTACTCATTGAAAATCCTTCGACTTTTTACATGAGTATCTGTAAACTGAATTTTACCAGTATCTTGATAAAAAGAAGGAGTTGAATGCTTTTTTTACTTTTTAAATTTAGGATATTTGCATTGCCCTTTGAAAAATTTTTTTATAAGCATTACAAGCATCTTTTGATTGCTTGCTTTGTTACATTATTACTTACTTCATTTAGCCATCTATACTCTGGCAGTTTCTTTAGCTGTGTAAATTCTTTTTCGTAATTCATTATCCGATAAAAAAATTTATTTTTTTGCTTATAGTTCTCCTGTTCTTTTGTAATAGCCCAATTGTAAGCAAATCTCGCACATCCAGCATATTGAAATAGTTTAGTAATCTGTTTATTATTTGGGTATAGTCTGATTTTTTTATTGATTTTATCATTTTTCACTGTCAACCTCATTATCAATTATTTCTATGTCACAATTATATAAACTTGCAACATATTCAACTAATTCAAATCCAAATCTTAGTAGTCTGTCTTTGTAAAGAACTACAACTTTTTTTCCACTTTATTTTTGAGATATACGTTTAATTAATTCTCTTAAACCCTCTATATTCGTTACAATGACTCTTTTACTTATCATAGCATAATAGGTCATATATGTAAATTAATGTCTTTTATGGAATTTCTCTATGTCCTTTGTGGAATTTCTCTATGTCCTTTTCCCCCTACAAATGGCTTAAACTCTACATTTTTTCCCCGTCTAAATCAAGTAATAATCAAGTATTAAATCAAGGTAATCAATCAAGCAATCAATCAAGGGAAAATTGGTCAGCCAAACTGACCCCTTAAGCCTCAACAACTTCTTCTCTGTCAATTACAAAATAATCATTACAGATAAACACAAAACAGGCGTGTGAACTTATTTTTTCACACGCCTGTTTGTTATTGATCATTACAATGATGGTTCTCTTTATTTTACTTTCCTAATCATCCAGCGAAAACTTTGATACTCTTCCACTGCTACTGGAAGAAGAACGCCTGCGTTCATCCAAGTACTTGCTGATCGGATGGTGCCATTAATCTCATAGCGTGCACCTTCCTCAAGTCCTCTTGGATAGATATAAACTGGAGATGGGTTGGCCTCAAGTTGCTGCATCACTGCACACAAAAATCCCTCCTCCTTGTCCTTTGACATAAATTCCCATGCACAACAGCGACTGTGATCATATGGACTATTGAGGCGATAGTAATCTCCCTCATGCACCAGTTGATCGACTCTCTTGTATTCTTCAACCTGAGCCTTTACTGCCTCCTGCTCTTTTTCAGAGACCTTATTTAAATCGAGCTCATAGCCAAAGCTTCCCGCCATGGCAACGGTTGCTCTCGTCTCAAATGGGGTTTTTCTTCCTGTTTGATGGTTTGGCACTGCGGACACATGAGAACCTGCACATCCAATAGGATAGAGGAATGAACTGCCATATTGAATCTTTAATCTTTCAATGGCATCAGTGTCATCGGAGCACCAAATCTGTGGGTGAAAATACATCATTCCAAGATCGTAGCGACCACCGCCACCAGAACAGCCCTCAAATAGAATATGAGGATAACGCTGAGTCAAACGCTCTAAGAGCGAGTAGAGCCCAAGGACATAGCGATAGTGGAATTCTCCCATATGCTCTGGACTAAGCTGGGCCGAGTAGACTGCGGCAAGACTTCGATTCATATCCCATTTGATATATTCAATATTTGCAGAGTCGATAATGGCTCTCATCATCTTTCAATTTCATCGACAACATCTTTTCTCGTATAATCAAGGACATACTGCTCCCTCGCTTTGGTTCCCTTTCTTCCTGGCACACGAACCATCCAATCTGGATGAAGTTGGTAGAGATTAGATTTTTCATTAATCATTTCTGGCTCAAACCAAATACCAAATTTCATGCCAAGTCCATTGATCTTATCCACAAGCTCTTTCAATGTGCAACCCAATTTTTTCTCATTGACATACCAATCGCCAAGGCCACCACAGTCGTCATCTCTTTGACCAAACCAGCCATCATCAAGAACCAACATCTCAATACCAAGGCTTGAAGCCTTCTTTGCAATGTCAAAAATCTTTTCTCCTGTAAAGTCAAAATAGGTTGCCTCCCAGTTATTGATGAGAATTGGTCTGTGCTTATGCACATATTCGCCGCGAAGAAGATGATTGCGGATGGCATCGTGATAGTGATGTGTCATCTCTTCAAATCCATGGGAAGAATAGGTCAAAACAACTTCTGGCAAAGTTACACTCTCTCCACTAGAGAGGACATAGAAAAATTGTTCACCATTGACACCTGCAACAACCCTTGTCTGATTCACTTGGTCAACTTCTGCTGTTATTTCAAATGATCCACTGTAGACAAGCCCCATTCCATAACAGTCTCCCGAAACTTCGGTTGTCTCTGGTCGAGCAAGAATGACAAAAGGATTGTGATGATGGCTTGAAGTTCCACGGCTACTGCCAATGCAAAAGCGTCCATGAGGAAGACTTGTTCTCTGAAACTCTCTCTCCATCGCATGTTTTCCATAGAAATGAATACAATCAAACCTTCCATCGATAAAATCTAGGCAGCTACTCATTGCTCGATTGACACTCACCTTGTCCTTTGAGTCATTGACAATACGCACTGCTCTTGTGATGATGTCATCTTTTTCCAACACGCCGTAATAGAGCTCAATATAAATATTGGTCAAAGTATCCTTTAATGTAATCACTAAAGTCTCACCATCTTCTTCATTCCAAAAAAATGCAGGAAGTCCATCGAGTGCATACTTTCCCCTGTAAATTTTATGCTCTTGATACTTCAAATCAAGAACATTACTTCCATCAGGGTGAATGACCTCTATCGCACTTACCCTGTAATCGCCATTTCCATAAGTTGAATATTCCTGTGGGAGGACATCGAGAGAATATCCCCTATCCATTGTCTCATAGGGATTTCCCGAAAACCCTCGATCAACCTTTAAAATTACATCACTGAGATCATCATTTGCATCAATCTTCTTGCCATACCATGTGTGTAAAAGATAACCAAGCTCATCGACCTTCATTTGATAGCTAGACTTTTTTGTTTCTAAAGTAAATGTCTTTAACTTTTCGTTAAATTTTATCATTTCAATCTCCTTTCCTTACTTCATTTCCCTTTATTAATCACATTCTATGACCTTTTTTTTATGTCAACAAGCAAAAATGTTATATTTTTTTGCCAAAATGTTGTTTGTTTTTTTCTTCCATTGTAAACTATATAAAAACTATTTTGAGGAGAATTTATGAAAAAAGATCAATATAAAATATTTTCGGACCACACCGCATCCGATTGTTCGATTTGTTTTGCTGGCATAGAAAATTGCGGTTCAGGGCATTCCTATGGGCCATCTGTTCGTCCCACCTATATTATTCACTACATTATCAGTGGACAGGGGAAATATCTCTGTCAAGACCAAGAATTTTTCCCTTCACACTGGTGATGCCTTTTTAATTTTTCCTGATATGATGACTTTTTATCAAGCAAATTTTCAAGCCCCATGGAAATATCTTTGGATTGGATTTCATGGCAACAAAATTCCAGAATATTTATCACGCATGGGATTAGACAGAGAATATCCTATTTTTCACAGTGATGAGCATCAAAAATTAATCCAGATTGTAGAAGAAATTCTTTCCACTGATTCCTCAAGTTTTGCACAGGAATTAAAGAGAAAGTCATTGTTCTATGCTTTCTTTCTCTGCTCAGCCCCCAACTGGATTGCTCAAAAAAAGTAGTCCACGCATCAAATGACAATAACTACCTCATGCGAGCCATTGAATTCATTCAACAAAATTACTTCAACCAAGTCAAAGTTTCCGATGTTGCCAACTACCTAGGAATTACAAGGAATTATTTGTTTTTTCTCTTCAAAAAAGATTTGGGATTTTCGCCACAGGAATATATCACTCACTTTAAACTCACCAAGGCCTGCAATCTCTTGAGTGACTTTCATCTTCCCATTGAGCATATTGCCTACTCCTGTGGATATGATGGATTGTCTGTATTTTCAAAGGCATTTAAACGGCAATATCACATCACGCCATCACAATACCGCAAAGCAAAAAGCGAGCGACCTGAACTTAGCAATATCGACTTCGATCGCTATGTCAAATCCCTCGCCAAAAAACATTAATTTTCGTCTGAAAAATGTAGATTTCCCTGTAACCAGATTTTTGCCTTAATTCTTCTTCCCACTGCTGGTTCTCCTCGTAGACTCTGCTTTAAAACACCAAGATGAAAAAAGATATGATTACATTCCACAGTTAGGTCATAGAGTTCTTCCATAGTCAGAGCATTTCTCTTCTCTTCTATGTGCACAATTTCTCCAAGAAGCAAATAAATATCACATTCAACTCCATGAGGAATGAAGGAATTGTCGACAATGCTATAGAGATCCTCGGTCTCTAGTCGCCTTGTCGCATTACTGTAAATTTCCATCTCTTCCATTGACAATTGCTCAATGACCTCCTCCATATCATTCCTCAAAGCATTCATTAAAAGTGTCCTCTTCACACTTCTTCCCTTGCAATGTTGATTTGCTCCTTTGTCTTTTGCACAGGAAGAAGGATGGTTGCCTTGTCTGTCCAAGCAAAGAGCCCAACACCATCGATTTGCACAGAAAGATTATTTCTTCTCTTTTCTAAATACTTTGCCACATTGCTGACTCGAAAAATAAGACTCATTCCAAGCCGTCCATCTTCCAGCATTCCCGAATATTGCTCATTGTCAATATGCCTTTGCACAGTACAGGAAGAATGAATACTCATTTCTTCACTGAAACCATAGGGAAAATAAATTTCTCTAACGAATTCTCCTCTTTCATCGACATAGCCTGACATACAGATTCCAATATTTTTGTCAACCTCTGCACGAATTTCCCAAAATTTCTCTCCATTTTCCATCGGAACAAAAATGGCACGATGTCTATTTTCTACCTGCAATTGTTCAAGCAAATTGTGAATATCACTCCTCTTTTGGTAATGCGAAAATCCTATGCTCTTTAAATATTTGTGCATCTATTCACCTCCTTTTATTACTTTTTATATACAAAATAGATCCCATACCGACCAATCGGTCAATATGGGATCCATTAACTAAACTATTGCCCTTACATTGAATTATACAGTACCCTGTGAAATCATTGCACTAGCAACCTTCTCAAATCCAGCGATATTTGCACCAGCTACATAGTTTCCAGCTACGCCGTACTTCTTAGCAGCCTCATCTGTCTTCTTAAAGATATCTGTCATAATGTTCTTTAATCTGTTGTCCACTTCCTCAAATGTCCAAGAAAGTCTCATTGCATTCTGACTCTGCTCAAGACCAGATACGGCAACACCACCTGCATTTGCAGCCTTACCAGGCATAAAGAGCACTCCATTTTGCTGAAGGTAAAGTGTAGCCTCCAATGTTGTTGGCATATTTGCACCCTCTGCAACTGCAAAGCAACCATTAGCAACAAGGGCCTTTGCACCTTCAACATCGAGCTCGTTCTGTGTTGCACATGGAAGGAAGATATCGCACTTTACATTCCAAATGCCCTTGCCCTCTGTATAAGTAGCACCAGATACACGGTCAGCGTACTCGCTGATTCTTCCACGCTTAACTTCCTTGATATCCTTTACAACATCAAGCTGAATGCCATTTGGATCGTAGATATATCCGTTAGAATCGCACATAGCGACAACCTTTGCACCAAGAGACTGAATCTTTTGTACGGCATAGATGGCAACATTACCAGATCCTGTGACAACAGCAGTCTGTCCTTCGATCTTCTTGCCATTGGCCTTTAACATCTCATCGAGAATATAGATCAAGCCATAACCTGTAGCCTCTGTTCTTGTCAAAGAACCGCCAAATGGAATTCCCTTACCTGTGAGAACACCCTCAAATGTTGTGGTCAATCTCTTGTACTGACCAAAGAGATATCCGATCTCTCTTCCGCCTACACCAATATCACCAGCTGGAACATCCTCATCCTTGCCGATATGCTTAAATAACTCTGTCATAAAGCTCTGGCAAAAAGCCATAACCTCACGGTCTGACTTTCCCTTAGGATCGAAGTTTGATCCACCTTTTCCGCCACCCATAGGAAGTCCTGTGAGTGAATTCTTCAATACCTGCTCAAATCCTAAGAACTTTAAGATTGATTGGTTTACTGTTGGGTGGAAACGAAGACCTCCCTTGTATGCACCGATGGAGTTGTTAAATTGTACTCTGTATCCCTTATTTACCTGCACATTGCCATTGTCATCAACCCATGGCACTCTAAACGAAATAATTCTCTCTGGCTCAACAAATCTCTCCAAGACACCATTCTTGCGATAGAGATCCTCATTTGCCTCAATCACTAACTTCAATGAATCCAATACTTCCTTTACAGCCTGATGGAACTCTGGCTCGTTTGGATTTTGTGCGGTCACTCTCTCATAAACTTCATCTACATATGACATTGGAACATCCTCCTCAAATATGATAAAAAAAGCAAAGTTCACCCTTGTTTGGGCTCCTTTGCCGTCTGTGCACAGTATAACAAAGCAATTACATAAAGTCAAATAAAATTTTTTTATACTTTGTATATTTTCTATTTATCTCATAGATAAACATTGACATTTATTAACAACCGTACTATAATGGAATTGTTGATATTTTTTTAACATTAAGAGGAGGAGTCAATATGCGTTTTACATTACCAAGAGATCTTTATCACGGAAAGGGTGCCCTCGAAGCACTAAAAACATTTACAGGAAAGAAAGCCATGGTTTGCGTTGGCGGTGGTTCAATGAAAAGAGGCGGTTTCCTTGATAAAACCGTTGACTATTTAAAGGAAGCAGGTATGGAAGTAAAGCTCTATGAGGGCATTGAATCTGATCCATCTGTTGAAACTGTAATGAAGGGTGCAAAGGCTATGGAAGAATTTGGTCCAGATTGGATTGTTGCCATCGGTGGCGGTTCTCCAATTGATGCCGCAAAGGCCATGTGGATTAAATACGAGTATCCAGATATCTCATTTGAGGATATGTGCAAGGTATTTGGTCTTCCAAAACTCAGAAGAAAAGCTCATTTTTGTGCAATCTCTTCTACTTCAGGTACAGCAACTGAGGTTACGGCCTTTTCTATTATCACTGATTACGAAAAGGGAATTAAGTACCCAATCGCTGACTTTGAAATCACTCCGGATGTTGCCATTGTCGACCCAGAGCTTGCCCACACAATGCCTGTAAAACTTGTTGCTCAAACAGGTATGGACGCAATGACTCATGCGATTGAAGCCTATGTTTCAACAGCAAATTGCGAATACAGCGATCCATTGGCCCTTCATGCAATTGAATTGATTCAGGCAAATCTTGTAAAATCTTACAATCAGGATATGGACGCTAGAGATAAGATGCATGACGCACAGTGCCTTGCTGGTATGGCATTTCAAATGCCCTTTTAGGTATTGTTCACTCCATGGCCCACAAGACAGGTGCGGTCTTCGCTGACCTCGGTGCTCATATTGTTCATGGCAGTGCCAATGCTATGTACCTTCCAAAGGTTATTGCCTTCAATGCAAAGGATGCGACTGCAAAGGCTCGCTATGCAAAGATTGCTGATGTCATGAACCTCGGTGGAAATTCTGATGATGAAAAAGTAAAACTTTTGATTCAGTACCTTCGTGGAATGAATGATGATTTGCATATGCCACATTGCATCCAGCACTACGGAAAGGATGCACTCTTTGCAGACCAAGGATTTGTTGACGAGAAGACTTTCTTAGAGCGTCTCCCTGAGATTGCAAAGAATGCAATTGCCGATGCTTGTACAGGATCGAATCCTCGCATTCCAACCCAGACAGAAATGGAAGAGTTATTGAAGGCTTGCTACTATGATAGCGATGTCAACTTCTAAAATGATAGAATCTTATAGAATATAATATAAAAATCCTAGCAAGTGATCAGTTAAAAAACTTATTCTTGCTAGGATTTTTTGTACGCTGTTTTCTTTTTGATGTTTCACGTGAAACATTAGATATCTGGCTGTCTCTCCACATAACCTAAAGCCTGCTCAAGAGCTTCTCTCTCCTCGCTGCCAAGCAAAACCTCTGTCTGCCCGTGATCGACAATCTTTACATAGATAAAACATCCTTCCTTAGAATGAACAGAATTGAGAACAAATCCAGAGTTTGTATAGTCAAGCAGAGCAATCACAAAGCTCAAATTTCCACCCATTCCCTTGAAGGCATTATACTTGACTATTCCAAATTTTTGATAAGATGATCTTTGATTTCGATTGAGTGCACGAATAGCATCCTTATTCGCTCTATCCTCACTCTTTAAATCCTGTAGTTGTAATTTTAACTCTGTAATGGTTCCCTCTAGACTCTCTGCTGCCTTGCCCCGCATAAATAGATCATAGGCACGATAAAGCTTTTGATAGCGAAAGATCAACAAGATAAAAGCAATTAATAATGATATCGAAATGACAATGCTCACACCCATCACCGTGTAGAGTAAATAGTTATTCATCTTCTCCTCCGTCCTATTCTGCAATACTACGCATCAAATCCATGATTCGCTCTAGCTCAGCTTGGGAATAATAATCAATTTCTATGCGTCCCTTGTTCTTATCCTTTTGATGGATGTGCACCTTTGTTCCCAAAATTTCCTGAAAGTAATTTTCATACTCCCTGTAGTAGAGCAGATTTGCATTCTTTTCTTTTCCTTTTTTATCTGGTCTGGACTTCGCATGCTCCTTGGCCCTTTGTTCAACCTCTCGCACACTCAGTCCTCGATCAATAACTTCTTTTGCTACTTTATATTGCAAACTAGAATCTTCTATGGAAAGGAGGGCTCTGGCATGACCAGAGGAAAGTTTCCCTCAATCATCATTTTCTGAATTGGCTCGCTAAGTTTTAAAAGTCGAAGTGCATTGGCAATGGTTACTCTACTTTTTGCCACCTTTTTTGCCACCTCTTCCTGCTTAAGACCATATTCCTTCATCAAGACTTGATAGCCGAGTGCCTCCTCAATCGGATTTAAATCTGACCTCTGTACATTCTCAATAATCGAAATTTCCATGGCCTCTCTCTCAGACAATTCTCTGACAACAATCGGGACTTCCTCAAGTCCTGCGGATTTTGCTGCACGCCATCTTCTCTCTCCTGCAATAATTTCATAGAGCTGATTGTCTTTTTTCTTCACAATAATTGGCTGAATAATTCCATATTGTTTTACTGAATTGGTTAACTCTTCCAAATCTTCTTTTCGAAAATCTTTTCTTGGCTGATTTTTATTTGGCTCCACAAGATTGATGTCTACCATCAAAGTCCCTGTGGCATTTTCATTTTTCTCCACACTGATATCACTTCCAAAAATCGCACCCAGCCCCTTACCAAGTCCTTTTCTTGCCATTTTCTTATCCTTCCAAAATCTCTGCTGCTAATTTTCGATAACTTTGTGCACCACTTGACCGCTTATCGTAGGAGAGCACAGACATACCATAGCTTGGTGCCTCAGCCAAACGGACATTTCTTGGAATTAATGTCTTAAATATTCTTTCGGACAAGGCCTCACTCACACTCTCCACCACCTGCTGTGACAATCGATTTCTTCCATCATACATTGTAAATGCAACACCTTCAATTACTAAATTCTTATTGAGCTTTTGACGCAATAATTGAATGGTCTTTATCATTTGATTGACTCCTTCAAGTGCATAGTACTCGCATTGAATGGGAATCAACACGCTATCTGCTGCTGTCAATGCATTAATCGTCAAAAGACTCAATGACGGTGGGCAGTCAATAATCATAAAATCAAAATCATTCTTTTTGGGATCGATTTTTTGCTTCAATGCCTTTTCTCTATCCTCTACATCAAGCAATTCAATTTCTGCACCAGACAGGTTGACATTAGCTGGCAATAAATAGAGATTCTCTGTTTCTGTTGTAACCAAGACTTCTTCATATCTAGCCAAGCCCATCAAGAGCTCATATATGCTTTGTCTTATTTTATTTTTTTCAATTCCCAGACCACTGGACATATTTCCCTGCGGATCAAAATCAATCGCCAGCACTTTTTTCCCCGCCTCTGCGAGTGCGGCTGCCAAATTGATTGCTGTTGTTGTCTTTCCAACGCCACCCTTTTGATTTGCAATTGCAATAATTTTTCCCATCTCGTTCACCTCTCCTAGAATGTCGCTCTTATTATAGCATATGTTTCACGTGAAACATAGATACTATTGAAGTCATATTTTCTCTGTGTTAAAATAAATACAAGATTAAATACAGATAATTAAAGGAATATATTTATGAAAGCAAGACATAAACTTCTCCCCCTTTCACTTTGGCCACCACTTCCTTTATTGGAACTTGTGCCATCAATACATTCATTAAAGTTCGGGCACATTCAAAACATCTCATGCATTCGGACACTTCACTCTACTACAAGTGGAGGCTTGGCAAGATTCATTACACAAAGACAGGACAGGGAAGTCCCCTACTTCTTCTGCATGACCTCTGCCCTACTTCCTCTGGCTACGAATGGGATCGTGTTCTTTCTTCACTGTCCAAAAAATTTACTGTCTATGTCCCTGACCTCATTGGCTTTGGCCGATCAGAAAAACCAGATATAACCTACACGAATCCACTGTTTATGCAATTGATCAGTGACTTTATTCAATCAGAAATTGGAAGGCGCACTCATGTTGTGACCACAGGAGAAACAGCTTGTGCTGTAATTACAGCCTGTAAGAATAATCCTGATCTCTTTGCCAACTTGGTTTTTATCTCTCCAAAAAGTCCAGAAGAAGAGATGAAGATTCCTGGAAAGCGGGCAAAGAGCTACAAGTTTATACTCCAACTTCCCATGCTCGGAAATCTCCTCTACAACATTGCCTACTCGAAAAAAAATATTGATTGCGAAGTGAAAGAGAATTTTTATCATCCCTATGCTGTCCCCGTGCTCCTAAAAGATATCTACTACGAGAGTGCTCATCGTGGCGACTTTCCTCGAAGTGTCCACTCAAGCATTATTTGCAACTACACAAAATTCAACATCAAACCGGCCCTAGCCTGCATCGACCACAATATCGCTCTTATTGCTGGTGAAAATGATCCTGATGGCGTTTCGGCCATTGTATCAATGGTCCAAATTAATCCCTCCATTGAGTCAGCTATTCTTCCAAAATGCAAGCGACTCCCACAGCTAGAATTGCCACGGGAGTTGCTTCAACTTCTCAATATTTACTTGTAATGTTTCATGTGAAACATCATTTACATTATTTACCTAGAGGTTCTTTGGCGGGCATTCCCGCCTTTCTTGGGTATTTCTTCGCAGTGTTCTCGCACTTTTTGATGACGACAAAGGATCGCCCTGCCTCTTCACCTGCAAGTATAAAGGGATGAACCTCCTTTAATTTTCCCCCTAAAAGTTTGAGTGCAAACTTGGCACTGTCCACTTCACTTTCAATGTCTCCTGATTTATAGGGAATAAAGTATCCTCCAACTTTTACAAAGGGTAGACAATATTCCGAAAGTGTAGAAAGATTGGCAACTGCTCTCGACACACAATAGTCAAATTGCTCTCGATAATCTAGATTTTTTGCAAAGTCCTCTGCTCTTCCATGTTCAGCCTCCAAATTTTTAAGTTCCAATTTTTGACTCACACTGCGAATAAATTGGATTCTCTTGTTTAGGCTATCCAACAATACAAATTTTGTATTTGGAAATGCAATTGCCAGTGGAATTCCAGGAAATCCAGCTCCTGTGCCCACATCGATCACTCGTCCACCCTGAAAAATTTCTGGGCAAAAGGAATAAATGGCCAAGCTATCAATAAAATGCTTATAGATCACTTCTCTTCTCTGTGTGATGGCTGTGAGATTCATCACCTTATTGGTTTCTATTAGGTCAATGTAAAATTGATAGAGCTTTTCCATCTGTTCCTCACTCAATGCCAATTGAATTGTGGCCAGCCCCTCCTCCAACTCCTGTCTAAACTCCTCTGTCATGACTTTTCCTCCCCGCAAAGTTTCCAAGTACACCATCAACACGGTAATGTCTGCTGGCGAAACACCAGAAATTCTTGAGGCCTGACCAATAGATGCTGGTCGCACAGCCTCTAACTTTTGAACCGCCTCTATGCGAAGACTATTGACCTTTTGATAATCGATGTCCACTGGAATTTTTTTATTTTCTAATTTTTTAAATTGCCGAACCTGCTGTGCCTGCCTGCGAATATATCCCTCATACTTAATATTGATATTGACTTGATCACACACATCCTTTGGCAGATCCTCTCGCTCTGGATCAAGATCTCTCACCGCCTCATAATTTAATTCCGGTCTTCGAATGAGTTCTGCAAGCGTTGCACTTGTCTGTAGTGGAGTCGACCCATGAGAAAGCAAAACTTCCTGTGTCCTTTCCCCTGCCCCGACATAAATGGCTTCCAATCGCTTGATTTCTTTTTCAATGGCTTCTTTCTTCTTGCAATACTTCTGATATCTTTCTTCAGAAATCAATCCCATTTCATAGCCCATCTCTGTCAAGCGCATATCTGCATTGTCCTGACGAAGTAAGAGGCGATACTCCGATCGAGAAGTCATCATTCGATAGGGCTCATGACTTTCTTTTGTCACAAGGTCATCAATGAGCACACCAATATATCCCTGTGAGCGGTCAATAATAAAACGCTCTCGACCAAGAACCTTCATCGCCGCATTGACACCTGCCATAAATCCCTGTACTGCGGCCTCCTCATAGCCAGAACTTCCATTAAATTGCCCTCCCGAAAAGAGTCCTTCAATCTCTCGAAATTCCAAGGAAAGCTTTAATTGTCTGGCATCAATACAATCATACTCAATGGCATAGGCATTTCTGACAATCTTTGCATTTCAAGTCCAGGCACGGAGTGAATCATTGCATATTGGACATCCTCTGGAAGAGAAGAGGACATCCCTCCCAAATACATCTCATGGGTATAAAGTCCCTCTGGCTCCACAAAAATCTGATGTCGATCCTTATCTGCAAATTTCATCACCTTGTCCTCTATGGAAGGACAATATCTTGGACCCGTTCCCTCAATCATCCCTGAAAAAAGTGGTGAACGATGAATATTTTCCCTGATCATCTCATGAGTTTTACTTCCTGTATAGGTCAACCAACAACTAATTTGCTCTTTTTGAATACTTTTTGGATCTGTGGTAAATGAAAATGGAACTACTGGGACATCGCCTCTTTGCTCTTCCATTTTTGAAAAATCAATACTGCGTGCATCCACACGTGCAGGTGTTCCTGTCTTAAATCGATACATTTTAATTCCCGCATCCATCAAAGACTGTGTCAAATACTTTGCATTTTTTAGTCCATTTGGTCCTGTCTCCTCACTAATTTCTCCATAAATACAGCGAGAACGCAAATACACTCCTGTAGCAAGGACTACCGCCTTTGCCCGATAAATTGCACCTGAAAAAGTTTTTACACCTACACATTTTTTATTTTCAATAATCAGCTCTGTGACCTCTCCCTGGCGAATAGTCAAATGATCTGTATTTTCCATTACCTTTCTCATCGCATTGGAATAGGCCTGCTTATCCGCCTGTGCACGCAGTGAGTGAACGGCAGGTCCCTTGGAAGCATTGAGCATTTTTGATTGTATAAAGGTCTTATCAATATTCTTTTTCCCATCTCTCCACCAAGTGCATCAAGCTCTCGCACAAGATGTCCCTTGGATGTTCCACCAATATTGGGATTACACGGCATCATTGCAATGGCATCCACACTAATGGTAAATACAATGGTCTCCAGTCCAAGTCTTGCACAGGCGAGTGCAGCCTCACAACCGGCATGCCCTGCCCCGACAATCACCACATCATAACTTTCTTCTACTACTGTCATATTCAAACCTACTTTCCCATACAAAATTTACTAAAAATTTCATTGACCACATCATCTTCCACAGTCTCTCCTGTAATGCTTCCAAGCAATTCATAGGCATTGAGTAAGTCAATAGAAAAAAAGTCTTCTGGCTGTCCCTCGGCAATACTCTGTAATACCATTTCCAATGAGTCCTTTGCCTCCTCTAAGCATTCTTTGTGACGAATATTCGTGACATAAACCTGATCATTAAAATTAATCTTTCCGTGATAAAACATTTCCTTAATTGCATCTTCCATCTCTTTACTTCCCGTCCCTTCCTTTGCAGAAAATGCAATGACCTTGTGTGCTGTGTGCTCCCTAACCTTGTCTAAATGAAGTACCGTTTCTTTATCCGACTTATTGACCAGCACAATTGCCTTTTTATTTTGAATTGACTGGAGAATCTCTCGATCATCTTCGCTCAATTCTTCCAATCCATCGAGCACACAAAGGACAAGATCTGCATCCTCTGCTGCCAGTTTTGCCTTACTCACCCCAATTTGCTCCACAACATCTTCGCTCTGTCGGATTCCTGCGGTATCTGTAATATTTAAACTAATGCCCGCCATTTTAATATGTTCTGTCAAAGTATCTCTCGTTGTCCCTGCAATATCTGTGACAATGGCTCTTTCCTTCTTGGCCAATAAATTTAATAGCGAGGATTTTCCCGCATTTGGACGACCAAGAATCACCGTATCAATCCCTTCCTTCATCACTACACCATCAGTATAGCTTCGAATCAGTACGCTGATCTCTTCTATCCAAGGAGCTAGCTTTTTTTTCAATGTTTTTGGATAGTGCTCAAGGCTATAGTGCTCCGGATCATCAAGTGCAGCCTCAATAAAGGCAATCTCTTCCAAAATTTTCGCCCGCAAATTTGAAATTTTTTCCGTCAAACTGCCCTGCAATTGTCGCATACCTGATTGCAAGGCATAGGTATTCTTCGCTTCAATAATATCAATGACGGCCTCAGCCTGTGCCAAGTCCATTTTGCCATTTAAAAAGCTCGCTTGGTAAATTCTCCTGGCTCTGCCAGATTGGCTCCTGCACGCAAAAGAGCCTCCAACACTCTTTGCACAACCAACACTCCGCCGTGACAATCAAACTCCACCGTGTCTTCCCCTGTGAAACTTTTTGGTGCACGCATTAACATCACCAAGACCTCATCAATCACTTCTCCATCTTCCACAACATGTCCATAGTGTATGGTATAGGTTTTCTCTTCCTTTAGTGGTCTTCGTCCACGAAAAATTTTGTCTGCAATTTCAATGGCGTCTTCCCCACTCAATCGGACAATACCGATTCCACTTTCACTCATTGGTGTTGCAATTGCTGCAATTGTATCTGTCGTTCTCATTTTTCCCTCCTATACAAAAAGAGAGCCATTAAATTCCTGCCATGTGCAAAAATTCAACAGCCCTCTTTCACAAGGCTCTCTACATTATTTTTCTCTTGTCCTTTTGGTTCTTTGGCCCTTCTTTGGATAAATTACAACAAAGCGATGGGGATCTACTCCCTCTGACCTTGTCGCCACATGGGTATGATTTTGCAATGCACTGTGAATAATCCTTCTTTCATAGGAGTTCATCGGCTCCAATGCAATCTCTTCTCCCGATCTTTTTACCTTAATCGCAATACTTCTTGCCAAGCTGTCCAGCTTTTCCCTGCGCTTTGCCCTGTAATTTTCTGTATCTAATTTGACACGCACATACTCCTTCGTATGCTTGTTCACAACTAAACTGACCAAATATTGCAAGGCATCAAGGGTCTGCCCTCTTTTTCCAATAACACCACCCATATCATCGGAGCTAAGCATAACAATGTCCAATGCTCTCAAATCTGGCTGATAGTTCATTTGGTAACTGACATTTAAGTGCATTGCATCAAAAAGTTCAGTCAAAAAAGTTCTCGCATAGTCCTCCACATCATTTTCTTCCTGCACTTTAACCAATTCTGGCAATTCAGGTTCTTGTATTCCATCCATCACCTCACTGGCCACCAACACAGGTTCCTTCACCTTAAGTACTTCGAGCACTGGCTCCTTTTCTTGTACCAGCTTTTGTACAGCCCCTTCGATATCCTTTGGTTGTTCTTGCTTTGTGCTAGCCTCAATAATCCAAGGTTTTGCTCCAATGCCCAAAAAACCATTGCTTCCCTTTTCGAGCACGTTAAATTCCACATGTTCTGAGGTTGTTGAAAGTTCAATTAGGGCCTTTGTGACGGCCTCATCATATGTCTTCGCTGAAACTACGACCTTTCCCATGGAAATCCTCCTTAATCATTTGGATTTTGATTCTTCCTCTTCTTAGCAGCAACTTTTTCATCATATTTTGCCACCATATTGGCCTTTGCCGAAAGCGATCCTGGCTTTGCATTTTTGTTATAGTACTCTGTAGAATCTTTTACCTGCATCGCCGATTTTTCTCTCTTCTCCTCGAGCTTGTGCTCCTCTTCCTCCTGCCTTTTTTCAATGTTTTTTGCATTGATAATCGCAGCCTTACTTACTGTCTGTGGAGGTAGACCCTTTTTCTCCCTCTTTTTATTTGCCTTCTCAATATTTTGCTGTACCATTGTTTCCATATCAATTTTATTCAAGTGATTATTGACAATCGCCTGAATAATAATACGTGCAAGTGCTGAGGCAATCCAGTAAATGCCAACACCTGCTGGCAATGTAAAACAGAAAAATACCGACATCAATGGCATCATGGTATTCATTGTCTTCATCTGCTGAGCCATCATGTTCTCATCATTATTTCCCGCAGACTGTGACTGACTCATCTGTTTTGTTGAATACCACTGGGTCAAACCAGACAAATTGGAATAATCCACGCTGGATTTGGCACAAATCCTTGAAATGGTTGTTGAGATAAATTCAATCCCAAGAAAGAATTCATTCGCTCAATCGCTGGAACATTGGCCGCAAGGACATCCTGTAACGCTGGGAAAATTTCCTTTAATTTGGTCCAGTTTGCAGGATTAAATTTATAGAGCAAATTAATCAGGTGATTTACCTGGGTATAATCATATCGCTCAATTGGCATCTTTGCAGCCTTTGCTAAATCTGCAATCTGATTGACATAATCTCCCTGCTGCATCAATGCATTGGCCACATTTGAAAAATAGACCTTTACACTTGGAACATAAGCAGGAATATTATAAATTACACGATATAGACCAAAGAGAATTGGCAATTGGATCACAAGTGGAAGACAACCACCGGCCATACTCGTGCCATACTTTTCATAGACTGCCCTCGTCTCTGCCTGCTGTCTAGCTAGGGATTGCTGGTCCTGCTTTCCCTTATACTTCTTTTGAATGGCTTGAATTTCTGGTTGCATAACCGCCATCAATTTTTGTGATTTTTGCTGCTTGATTGTCAGTGGAATCATTAAGACATTCACTAAAATCGTAAAGATAATAATACAAAGTCCAATGTTCATAATTCCTACGGCACTTGTTACCCTAAAAATCCCATCCATGATGACACCAAGCAACTGACCAATCCATTGAATTGGGTGGAAGCCAAAGCTAGCAACTGCATTGGTTTCCATTAAAAGTGTCAAATCCAATTTTTTACCTCCTAAAGTTATTCAATCTATCCCTATGGAACAGGGTCATAACCACCTTTTGCAAATGGATTGCATCTTAAAATTCTCCAAGCAGCTAAAAGTGAACCCTTGACTAGGCCGTGCTTTTGTAATGCTTGAATTGCATACTCCGAGCAGGTAGGTGTGTATATGCAATGTGTATTTCTCTTTAAAGGAGAAAGATACTTTTGGTAGAGACGAATTAAAAATACAAATAAATTTCGAATCATTTTAAAATCCCCTGTATTTTACACAAATGTAAATATGCCGCTTCCAATTTGTGATAATCTGCATCTGCTGCTGCAACCTTGACAATTGTCACAATTTCGTATCCTTGCAAAACTTTTTCACTATTCAAGCGAAAAATCTCCCGAAGTTGCCTCGATATTCGGTGACGCACAATGCTATTGCCCACCTTCTTCGATACCGATATTCCCAGCCGATTTTTTTCAGTTTGATTTGGAAAAATATACATGACAAGTGTTCGATTCCCTGCAGATTTCCCCTGTGATAAACTATTTGAAAATCTTTATTGGAATGTATAGAAGGAAATCTTTTCATATTCAAACTCCATTCGTCATAAAATCTCTTACGCAAAATAAGGGACAGTCAAAAGACCATCCCTTACGCACTCGCTTCATTCTCGCCCATTGACTAAAAAGATTATGCTGATAATTTAGCTCTTCCCTTAGCTCTTCTGGCAGCTAAAACTTTTCTACCACCTGGAGAACTCATTCTTGCTCTGAAGCCGTGAACCTTAGAACGCTGTCTTTTCTTTGGCTGAAATGTCGTCTTCATAAGTCGATTACCTCCTCTTAAACTCTAATGCTCATATTCATACGAGACTTTTCCTTATATTTTTAATAAACATTCTAGCCCATTATATAGAATGGCTATGTCAAAGTCAAGTATTTTATTGATGATTCCGTGCTTTTAACAGGGATGTCACTACGCCAAAAGTAATGACTGCGGTGACAACGGCCTCAAGTACTCCCTGGGTGCCAATCACACCCATGATAAAGACAATCATTCCTTCCATCGCCCGATTTGTTGCATGGGCATATTGGCGACCAAAAAATAAATAAATAAAGCCCATAACTAAAATTGTATTGATCAATGAAGCAATAGCTCCACCGACAAGCAATCCTATTTTTTGTTTACCTCTTTTGCTAAAGAAATGGTAAACATACCAAGCTCCAAGCCCAATGCCAATTCTTGGAATTAAACTGATGACTAAACTTCTAATATCCCCGTGAAATCCTCCAGTGCTGACAAACGGAGAAAAGCAAAATGATGTTGGATTTGGCATAAAAGTATTCTTCCAAATACTGACTAGCCCAAATGTAAATCCAAGTCCTGCTCCACATTTTGGACCAAGTAAAATCGCACCAATAGCCACAGTCACTTGAATTAAACTTGCATTCATCGCTCCAATAGGAATAAATCCCAAAAATGGAATCACAGCCTGTATTACAATAATTGCAATAAATACCGACATCAATACCAACTCCTTGGTATGTTCATACCTCACTTTTTTACCCATAAACTCCTCCTTCATTTTTTCACTCAATTTTATCACATTTTTTCCTTCTCTGCACAAAAGTTATCCACAAAGTTATCCACATTTTGACTTTTTAGACGGTGCGTCTAATTGTGGATAAAGTTATCCACAGACTGTGGATAACTTTTCTCAATATTGTGGATAAGTCTGTGGATAACTTGTGGATAACTATCTCTACCCCACCATTTTATGCGAAATAAAGTTATCCACAGTATCCACAATTGTCCCCTCCAACTATTCGTTAAAGATCTTTTTATTGTGGATAACTTGTGGATAACTTCTGTGGATAACTTTTATCCACAATCTGTCCACAGCTTATCCACAGACTTATCCACAATTCTGTGGACAACTTTTAATCCCTCGTTGCGAACCTTTTCTATGTTTGCTATAATATAGAAAACATAGAGGTCCGTTTATACGGGCCTCTTATAAATAAAGGAGAAAACACACCACTATGATTGACATCATTACATCGAAATGGGAGGACATTATCTCCTTTTTGCGAGACGAATATGACTTGTCTGATGTCTCCTACAAAACTTGGATTTTGCCCATCAAGCCTCACCATATCGAAACCAACAGCGAGGGAGAGAATATCTTACACATCATCGTTCCAGAACAGCAATTTGTCAACTATGTCAACAGAAAATATTCTTTTTACTCAATGTTGCCATACAAGAAAAGACGGGTTGTCGATGTGAAATCGTCTTTGAGACAGAAGAAGATGCTCAAAAGAGCAACTCATCTACACCTACGAAAAAGCTAAAAAGCACTGTAGATGCCCAAATTCTTAACAGTGCCAATCTCAATCCCAAATATACCTTTAATACATTTGTTGTCGGCAAGAGTAATAACATCGCCCATGCCGCTTCTTTAGCCGTTGCAGAGTCTCCTGGTGAGATTTACAACCCACTCTTTTTATATGGTGGTGTCGGACTTGGAAAGACGCATTTAATGCATTCTATTGCCAATTTTATTCTAGAAAACAATCCAAAGGCAAAGATTTTGTATGTAACAAGTGAAACCTTTACCAATGAACTCATCGAGTCCATTCGCAATCGCAATGACTATTCTTCCACAGAATTTCGGAATAAATACCGAAACAATGATGTGCTTTTAATTGACGACATTCAGTTTATTATTGGCAAGGAAAGTACCCAAGAAGAATTCTTTCACACCTTTAACGCCTTGCACGAAGCAAAAAAACAAATTATCATTTCTTCGGATAAGCCACCAAAGGACTTTGAGACGCTCGAGGAACGCTTAAGATCGCGTTTTGAATGGGGACTTAGTGTAGATATACAACCTCCAGATTATGAGACTAGAATGGCGATTCTGAGAAAGAAGGAAGAGCTTGAGGGGATGAATATTGACAATGAGGTAATCAAATATATTGCCACTCATATCAACAGCAATATTCGAGAACTTGAAGGAGCACTCACAAAGATTGTAGCTATGGGAAGACTAGACAATAGAGAAATCAATCTTCAGCTTGCTCAAGATGTCCTACATGACTTAATTAGCCCTGCTGCTCCATCTCAAATTACACCAGAGCTTATCTTGCAGGTTGTGGCCGAGCACTACGGTTTGAGTTCTGATGATTTAATTGGTCAAAAACGGACGAAGGAAATCACCTATCCACGCCAAATTGCCATGTATTTGTGTAGCATCTTGACGGATTCTCCACTCATCCAAATTGGAAAATCTTTTGGTGGAAGGGATCACGCCACCATCATTCATGGTTCTAAAAAAATATCCATGGATATCAAGAGCAATAGTGAGTTGAGTAACACCATCGACATCATTAAGAAAAAAATTTATCCACAATGAGACAAAGTTATCCACAAGTTATCCACAAGTTATCCACAATAAAAATTGCCTTCAACACCGCCTATTTGGCTGATTTTTATGAGTTATCCACAGTATCCACAGCCCCTACTACTACTACGAATTATTATCTTATATTTTCAGTGCATACGCACACTACAGAAAGGACTTTACGCTATGATTTTAACATTTAACAAAGAGCAACTTTTGACAGCACTCAATACTGTTTCAAAAGCTGTTCCCACAAAAACCACAAGCACAATCTTGGAGTGTATTCTCTTTGATGCCACAACCGGTGAAATCAAACTCACTGGAAATGACATGGAGCTTGGCATTGAAACCAAAGTCGAAGGAAATATTATCGAACCTGGAAAGATTGCACTTGAAGCAAAACTCATTTGTGACATCATTCGAAAACTTGAAGGAGGAGGAGAACCTGTTTATATCGAGACCATCACACAGGGATTGACAAAGATTCGCTGTGGAAAAGCTGTATTTCAAATTCAGGGACTCGATGGGGAAGAATTTTCTTACTTGCCCTACATCGAGAAGAATCACTTTATTACGCTCTCTCAATTTACACTCAAAGAGGTTATTCGCCAAACACTCTTTTCAGCAGCGGTCAACGATAGCAACAAAATGATGTGTGGAGAACTCATTGAAGTTCATGAAAATATTGCAAAGTTTGTCACCTTGGATGGACATCGCATTTCGATTCGAAATATCCTCTTGAGAGAAAATTATGACGACATGAAGGTTATTGTCCCTGGAAAAACACTAAACGAAATTAGCCGTATCATCAGTGGAGACAATGAAAAAGAGATTCGCATTTATTTTTCTACAAACCACATTCTTTTTGAGTTTGACAACACCATTGTGGTCTCTCGATTGATCGAAGGGCAGTATTTCAAAATTGAGCACATGCTCTCTTCAGACTATGAGTTAAAAATTAATGTCAACAAAAATAAATTTTTATCGACCATTGATTCAGCCACAATTTTGATCAAAGAAAACGATCACAAGCCGATTATTTTGGATATCAAAGATGGTGTGGTCAAGACAACGGTCAAATCAAGTGCTGGTTCAATGGATGACGAGATTGAGGCCATAAAGACGGGAAAGGACTTGATGATTGCATTTAATCCTAAATTTTTAATCGATGCCTTAAAAGTGATTGATGACGAATATATTGACATCTACATGACCAATTCAAAGGCACCTTGTTTTATCCGAGATAGTGATGGCAATTACACCTATCTTGTACTTCCAGTAAATTTTGTTGTGTAATCGGGGGGAAAAAATGACAGAAATTAAAATCAAAGATGACTATATCAAGTTAGAGCAGGCTCTAAAGCTGACTGGAGAATTTTCTATGGGCTCAGATGCCAAATATGCTATACGGGATGGACTAGTTAAGGTCAATGCACAAGTGGAATATCAGCGCGGAAAAAAATTGAGAGCTGGTGATGTTTTTACATTCGAAAATCATGATTATTGTATCGTTGGAGCTTAAAAATTTTAGGAACTACGAAGATCTTTCTCTTGTACTTTCCCCAGGAATTAATTTGTTTTATGGGGACAATGCTCAGGGAAAGACCAATATCCTTGAGGCAATTTATATTTGTGCCACAGCTCGTTCACATCGCAGTGGAAAAGATCGAGAAATGATTCGCTTTGGTGAAGAAGAAGCACACATTAAGCTCTTGATCCAAAAATCAGAGTCAAAATATCGCTTAGATATGCACTTGAAGAAAAATAAAGCAAAGGGGATCGCTATCAATGGCATTCCCATCAAAAGAGCAAGTGAGCTCTTTGGCATTGTCAATGTCATTTGTTTTTCACCAGAGGATTTAAATTTAATTAAAAGCGGACCAGCAGAACGCAGGCGTTTTATCGATTTTGAACTTTGTCAGCTCAATAAGCTTTATGTTCATGCACTTATCAGCTATAATAAGACCTTGGAACAGCGCAATAAGTTGCTCAAGGAGATTGCCTTTCAGAAGGAGTTGATGGACACACTGGATGTCTGGGACAGGCAACTTATCCACTATGGTGGAGAAGTAATCAAATATCGTGAACAATTTATTGCACAGCTCAATGAAATTGTGGATAAAGTGCATTATCGCATCTCGGGGGAAAGAGAAAAGCTGGTCATTGGCTATGAGAAAAATGTGCAGGAAAAAAATTTTGCACAGGCTATTTTGCAGTCAAGGGAGAATGACTTAAAATACAAGATGACCAATGTCGGTCCGCACCGAGACGATTTGTCCTTTCAAGTGACAGATCAAAGTGAAAAAAAGAATTGATTTAAAAAAATACGGTTCACAGGGACAGCAGCGCAGTGCTGCTCTCTCTTTGAAACTTTCTGAAATAGAGCTTGTCAAACAAGTTGCTGGGGATTACCCCATTTTGCTACTAGACGATGTGCTTTCTGAGTTAGATATCCATCGGCAAAGATATCTCTTAAATTCAATAAAGCATATCCAAACAGTGATTACTTGCACAGGTTTAGATGATTTTTGGCATTTGAATCTCAATGTTGATCAAGTATTTCAGGTGATACAAGGAAAAGTGACGCCGGATCAGAAAAGGAGAAAAATATGAATTATGATGCTTCCCAAATTCAGATATTAGAGGGTCTAGAAGCAGTGAGAAAGAGACCAGGTATGTATATTGGATCCATATCTTCGAGAGGATTGCATCACCTTGTCTATGAGATTGTGGATAACTCTGTGGATGAGGCACTCGCCGGATTTTGTACGCAGATTGATGTGACCATCAATGTGGATAACTCCATTACTGTTGTGGACAATGGTCGTGGAATTCCTGTAGATACACAAAAAAAGGCTGGGCGCCCAGCACTAGAAGTTGTCTTTTCAACCCTGCATGCCGGTGGAAAATTTGGTGGTGATGGATATAAGGTGTCGGGCGGATTACATGGAGTGGGTGCTTCAGTGGTCAATGCCCTGTCCGAGTGGACTAAGGCCAAGGTGTACAGAGATGGAAAAATCTATGAGGTTTTGTTTTCTCGTGGCTCTATTGTCAAGGAAATGAGGATTACGGGAGAGTGTGCAAAAGAGAAGGCAGGAACGGAAGTGACTTTTCTGCCAGATAAAGAAATCTTTGAGGAAACAGTGTATGAGTATGATATCCTCAGAACTCGTCTTAGAGAAACCGCATTTTTGACTAAGGGCTTGAGGATTACCTTGACAGATGATCGAGAAGAAAAACGACATGATGAATTTCACTATGAGGGAGGCGTTAAGGAATTTGTTCAATACCTCAATCGTGGAAAGACTCCACTCTATAGCGACACAATTTATTGTGAGGGAGAAAGAGAGGATGTCTATGTCGAAGTCTCTATGCAGCACAATGATGCTTACACAGAAAATATTTATAGCTTTGTCAATAATATCAATACCCCAGAGGGCGGAACACATCTTACAGGATTTAAAAATGCTCTGACAAAGACATTGAATGACTATGCAAGAAAAAATAAATTGCTAAAGGAATCAGAAAATAACCTTTCGGGTGAGGATATCCGAGAGGGATTGACGGCCATTATTTCTGTGAAGGTAAAAAATCCCCAATTTGAGGGACAGACCAAACAAAAGCTTGGAAATTCAGAGGCGGCCACCGCAGTCAACAGTGTTGTCAGTGAACAGTTGACTTATTTTCTCGAGCAAAATCCAATGGTGGCAAGGCAAATTTGTGAAAAATCAATTAATGCACAAAGAGCTAGAGTTGCCGCAAGAAAGGCAAGGGATATCACAAGAAGAAAATCAGCTCTTGATGGAATGTCACTTCCAGGAAAACTGGCTGATTGCTCGAGCAAAATACCTCAAGAGTGTGAGATTTTTATTGTCGAGGGTGATTCGGCTGGTGGTTCTGCAAAGTCAGCAAGAAAAAGAGAGACACAGGCGATTTTGCCACTTCGTGGAAAAATTTTGAATGTGGAAAAGGCAAGACTTGATCGTGTCTATGGGAATGCCGAGATTAAGGCAATGATTACCGCTTTTGGAACGGGAATTCACAATGACTTTGATATTTCTAAACTTCGCTATGATAAAATTATCATTATGACCGATGCGGATGTCGATGGTGCACATATTGATACATTGATGTTGACCTTTATTTATCGATTTATGCCAGAGCTTATCAAAAAGGGACATGTGTACTTGGCACAGCCACCACTATATAAGCTCGAGAAGAATAAAAAAGTTTGGTATGCCTATAGTGACGAACAGCTCAATCAAATTTTAAATGAGGTTGGCCGAGACCAGAGCAATAAAATTCAAAGATATAAAGGTCTTGGTGAGATGGATGCAGAACAGCTCTGGGAGACGACGATGGATCCAGAGAGCAGAGTCTTACTCAAGGTGATGATTGATGAAGATAGCACTTCGGAGCTGGATTTGACTTTCACGACACTGATGGGAGATCAAGTTGAGCCTAGGCGAGAGTTTATCGAAGAAAATGCAAAGTATGTTAAGAATTTAGATATCTAAGAGGGGAGAACACTTTATGAAACCAAATGTTTTCGATAAAGTTCATGAGATTGACTTAAGAAAACCATGGAGAAATCTTATATTGATTATGCGATGAGTGTTATTGCAGCGAGAGCGTTGCCAGATATAAGGGATGGACTTAAGCCAGTACAAAGGCGAGTTCTTTTTTCTATGATTGAATTAAACAATGGTCCAGACAAGCCACATCGAAAATGTGCGCGTATTGTCGGTGATACCATGGGTAAGTATCATCCACATGGTGATTCGTCTATTTATGGCTCTCTCGTCAATATGGCACAGGATTGGTCTATGCGCTATCCACTAGTTGATGGTCATGGAAATTTTGGATCGATTGATGGGGATGGTGCAGCAGCTATGCGATATACGGAGGCCAGGCTGTCAAAAATTGCGATGGAAATGCTTGCGGACATCAATAAAGACACGGTAGATTTTGCGCCAAACTTTGATGAGACAGAAAAAGAGCCCGTTGTTTTGCCATCTCGCTTTCCAAATCTTTTGGTAAATGGAACAACGGGTATTGCCGTAGGTATGGCCACCAATATTCCACCACACAATCTTCGCGAGGTTATTGGTGCGGTAAAAAAGATTATTGATGACAAGATTTTGGGTGTACAGACAAGCATTGATGATATTCTTGGTGTCTTAAAGGGACCAGATTTTCCAACAGGAGCACAAATTCTTGGGCGAAGTGGCATTGAGAGTGCTTATCGCACAGGTCGGGGAAAGATAAAGATGCGTGCGGTGACAGAGATTGAGAATTTGCCAAATGGAAAACCAAGAATCATTGTGCATGAATTGCCTTATCTTGTGAATAAGGCAAAGTTGATTGAAAAAATTGCAGAGCTAGCCAAAGAAAAGAGAGTAGAAGGCATTACCGATCTTCGAGATGAGTCAGATCGAGAGGGTATGCGCATTGTGATCGAGCTAAAGAAGGATGCCAATGCCAATGTTGTGTTAAATCAATTATTTCGTCACACACAGTTACAGGATACTTTTGGCATTATCATGCTTTCTCTTGTCAACAATCAGCCAAGGGTTTTAAATATGTTGGAAATGCTCGAATGCTATTTAAAGCATCAAGAAGAAGTGGTGACAAGGCGCACAAAGTATGACTTAAATAAGGCAAAGGAGCGTGCCCACATCTTAGAGGGGTTATTAATTGCTCTTGATCATATTGATGAGATTATTCGTTTAATTCGTGGCAGTCAAAGTGTACAGTTGGCTAAACAAGAACTCATTGAAAAATATCAGCTTTCGGATGCTCAGGCTCAAGCCATTGTTGATATGAGATTGAAGGCATTGACTGGACTAGAACGCCAGAGGCTAGAAAATGAATATAGTGAGTTGATGGATAAGATTCGCGGCTATGATGAGATTTTAGGCGATGAAACAAAGCTCTTGGGCTTGATTAGAGAGGAGATTTTAGCCATTGCACAAAAGTATGGGGATGATCGAAGAACGACCTTTGGCATTGATGATGAGATAGATGATGAAGATCTCATTCCACAAGAGGATATTGTAGTGGCTATGACAAAGTTTGGTTATATCAAAAGAATGAGTCCAGATCACTTTAAAGCACAAAATCGTGGTGGAAAAGGCATTATTGGGATGCAAACGATTGATGATGACTTTATCGAAGATATCTTTATGACCTCTACGCACAATGAAATTAATTTTTTCACCAACACAGGACGAGTATATAAAATTAAGGGCTATAAAATTCCTGAGGCGGGACGAACGGCAAGAGGAACAGCGATTGTCAATCTTCTTCAACTTCAGCCAGGGGAAAAGATTACAGCAATGATTCCTTTGGAGAATAGTGAAAACGATAAATATTTATTTATGGCAACAAAATATGGCATGGTCAAAAAGTCAAGGATTTCAGAGTATGACAATATTCGAAAGACAGGTCTCAATGCTATTACACTCAATGAGGGGGATGAATTAATTGAGGTCAAGGCCACAAATGGTTGTGAAGATATTTTGATGGTGTCAAGGAATGGTCAGGCTATCCGATTTGCAGAGAACGAAGTTCGCAGTGTGGGAAGAACTTCTCGAGGTGTTCGGGGCATGGGATTATCCACAGATGATGAGGTAATTGGTGTACAATTGGTTTCTCAGGGGGAATGTTTGTTGACAGTTTCAGAATTTGGTATGGGTAAGAGAACCTATGTCAGTGAGTTTGGCAACCAGCATCGAGGCGGCATGGGAAATCGCTGTTACAAGGTGACAGAAAAAACAGGAAAATTGATTGGTTCAAAGTTAGTGGACGAGGGAAGAGAGATCTTGCTCATTACAAATGAGGGCGTTATGATCCGAATGGAGGTATCAGGAATTTCTATCATTGGACGAAATACTTCTGGTGTTAAACTAATGGATGTCAATCGGGATTCTAATATACGTGTGGCTAGCATTGCAAAAGTGCGTGATACTAGAGATGAAGAGAGAGACGAATAGCTAGTTGGTTGTTTTGACATTGCATTTAAGTGCAGAAAAAACAAAAAAAGATGAAATAGTAGTTGACAATTGTTTTAATATTCGATATACTGTTCTCTGCACTTACAAATGCACAGGAGAAATACTCAAGAGGCCGAAGAGGCGCCCCTGCTAAGGGTGTAGGTCGGGCAACCGGCGCGAGGGTTCAAATCCCTCTTTCTCCGCTCGTTATCTTTGATAATTGTATTAATTTTTTTATTTTTTAAAAAAATTAAAAAAGTTGTTGACAGCTGAGATACAATATGATAAGATAACTGAGTCGCTGATGAGGCGACAACAAAGAACCTTGAAAATTAAAGATTAAACAGTACACATAACCCTGAAATTTCTTAAAGAATTTCAAGAATGTAATAAAACCTTTGGCTTTGTGAAAACAAAGCTTCAGTAATCATAGGATACAAATTGCTAGTGCAATCATGACCTAGATCAAAACTTAAACATGAGAGTTTGATCCTGGCTCAGGATGAACGCTGGCGGCGTGCTTAACACATGCAAGTCGAACGAAGCTGTTGTTTGGAGACCTTCGGGTGGAAGAATAACAGACTGAGTGGCGGACGGGTGAGTAACGCGTGGGTAACCTACCTTGCACAGGGGGACAACAGTTGGAAACGACTGCTAATACCGCATAAGACCACAGTACCGCATGGTACAGGGGTAAAAACTGAGGTGGTGCAAGATGGACCCGCGTCTGATTAGCTAGTTGGTGGGGTAAAGGCCTACCAAGGCGACGATCAGTAGCCGACCTGAGAGGGTGATCGGCCACATTGGGACTGAGACACGGCCCAAACTCCTACGGGAGGCAGCAGTGGGGAATATTGGACAATGGGGGGAACCCTGATCCAGCGACGCCGCGTGAGTGAAGAAGTATTTCGGTATGTAAAGCTCTATCAGCAGGGAAGAAAATGACGGTACCTGACTAAGAAGCCCCGGCTAACTACGTGCCAGCAGCCGCGGTAATACGTAGGGGGCAAGCGTTATCCGGATTTACTGGGTGTAAAGGGAGCGCAGACGGCTTGGCAAGTCTGAAGTGAAAGCCCGGGGCTTAACCCCGGGACTGCTTGGAAACTGTGAAGCTAGAGTGTCGGAGAGGTAAGTGGAATTCCCAGTGTAGCGGTGAAATGCGTAGATATTGGGAGGAACACCGGTGGCGAAGGCGGCTTACTGGACGATAACTGACGTTGAGGCTCGAAGGCGTGGGGAGCAAACAGGATTAGATACCCTGGTAGTCCACGCGGTAAACGATGAATACTAGGTGTCGGGGGACATAGTCTTTCGGTGCCGCCGCTAACGCATTAAGTATTCCACCTGGGGAGTACGTTCGCAAGAATGAAACTCAAAGGAATTGACGGGGACCCGCACAAGCGGTGGAGCATGTGGTTTAATTCGAAGCAACGCGAAGAACCTTACCAAGTCTTGACATACCGTTGACCGTTCCGTAATGGGAACTTTCCTTCGGGACAGCGGATACAGGTGGTGCATGGTTGTCGTCAGCTCGTGTCGTGAGATGTTGGGTTAAGTCCCGCAACGAGCGCAACCCTTGTCCTTAGTAGCCAGCAGTCAGATGGGCACTCTAGGGAGACTGCCAGGGATAACCTGGAGGAAGGTGGGGATGACGTCAAATCATCATGCCCCTTATGATTTGGGCTACACACGTGCTACAATGGCGTAAACAAAGTGAAGCGAAACCGCGAGGTCAAGCCAATCACAAAAATAACGTCTCAGTTCGGATTGTAGGCTGCAACTCGCCTACATGAAGCTGGAATCGCTAGTAATCGCAGATCAGCATGCTGCGGTGAATACGTTCCCGGGTCTTGTACACACCGCCCGTCACACCATGGGAGTCATCAATGCCCGAAGTCAGTGACCCAACCGCAAGGAGGGAGCTGCCGAAGGCAGGGAGGATAACTGGGGTGAAGTCGTAACAAGGTAGCCGTATCGGAAGGTGCGGCTGGATCACCTCCTTTCTAAGGAAGAAGTAGGGGTTGTGGGTACTGTTTAATCTTTAATTGATAGGGGAGAAATTTCCGGTGCCGATACGCTTAGGGGTAACACCCGTTCCCATCCCGAACACGATGGTGAAGACTTAAGCGGCCGAGGGTACTATACTGGAGACGGTATGGGAGAGTAGGTGGGTGCCGGATTAAAAAAAGATTTATGAGTGATCAGAGAATTTGAAGATTCAAATTTTTTGATGGCTGATAAATCAGCCAGATGTACCTTGAAAACTGCATATCAAACAGATTTAGAATATTTGATTAAATATTTTAGACATCCGAGGTGATATTAAATCGCGATGATTTAGTATCCGAAAAAAGAAACAAACCAAACCGACCAACAGGGTACACGCTAGTATCTGAGAAAGTGATCTTCACCGCAGAAGATGACGAAGTTGGTTAAACATAAAGAGCGTAGGGTGGATGCCTAGGCACTAAGAGCCGATGAAAGACGTGATAAGCTGCGAAAAGCTACGGGGAGGAGCACATATCCATTGATCCGTAGATATCTGAATGGGGAAACCTACTTGGACAAACTCCAAGTATCCATGCGCCAATACATAACGCATGGAAGGGAACCCGGTGAACTGAAACATCTAAGTAGCCGGAGGAAAAGAAAGAAAACTCGATTTTGGGAGTAGCGGCGAGCGAAACCGAAAGAGCCTAAACCGTGGTGCGTGCACCGCGGGGTTACGGACTGCAACAAGTGAGTCGATTTGTTACCAGAACAGTTTTGGAAAAGCTGGCAATAAGCGTGAGAGCCGCGTATGGGAAAGCAATAGACAGCGAGCAGGATCCAAAGTACCACGAGACACGAGAAACCTTGTGGGAAGTCGGGGGGACCACCCCCCAAGGCTAAATACTCCTTAGTGACCGATAGCGCATAGTACTGTGAAGGAAAGGTGAAAAGGACCCCGGGAGGGGAGTGAAAGAGAACCTGAAACCCTATGTTTACAAGCTGTGGAAGTGCGATACATGAACGCACAACCGCGTACTTTTTGTAGAACGGTCCGGCGAGTTACATTGACTGGCAAGGTTAAGCACTACAGGTGTGAAGCCGAAGGGAAACCAAGTCTGAATAGGGCGAGATAGTCAGTGGATGTAGACCCGAAACCGGGTGATCTATCCATGTCCAGGTTGAAGTTCGCGTAAAAGTGAATGGAGGACCGAACACACATCCGTTGAAAAGGGTGGTGATGAGGTGTGGATAGGGGAGAAATTCCAATCGAACCCGGAGATAGCTGGTTCTCCTCGAAATAGTTTTAGGACTAGCCTTTGTTTTTAGTTTCATGGAGGTAGAGCTCTGAATTCTTAAGGGGGCGTCAAAGCTTACTAAGAGATATCAAACTGCGAATGCCATCGAAATGATGAACAGGAGTCAGACTGCACGAGATAAGTTGGGTAGTCAAAAGGGAAAGAGCCCAGACCTACAGCTAAGGTCCCAAAGTATGTGTTCAGTGGAAAAGGATGTGAGATTTCAGAGACAACTAGGATGTTGGCTTAGAAGCAGCCACACATTCAAAGAGTGCGTAATAGCTCACTAGTCGAGAGGTCTTGCGCCGAAAATGTCCGGGGCTAAAACACAACACCGAAGCTTAGGAATGTAGCAATACATTGGTAGAGGAGCATTTTTTTATAGGCGTAGAAGCTGTACCGATAAGGAGCAGTGGAGTAATAAAAAGAGAGAATGCCGGAATGAGTAGCGAGATGAAGGTGAGAATCCTTCAGGCCGAATATCTAAGGTTTCCAGAGTAAAGCTGATCTGCTCTGGGTAAGTCGGGGCCTAAGGCAAGGTCGAAAGACGTAGTCGATGGACAACAGGTTTAGATTCCTGTACCGCTTATTATCAGAAATGTGGGGACACAGAGACGTATCCAAACCCAGGAATGCAAAGACTGGGGCAAGCCAAGTACTGGTATGGCAGGAAAATCCGCCATGCAACAGGAATAGGTGATGCGGACCGAAATCAAGTAGGGAAGTTGGAGAAGGAGCTGTCAAGAAAAGCCGCTATTGTATAATAAGTGCCCGTACCGTAAACCGACACAGGTGGATGAGGAGAGAATCCTAAGGCCGGCGGGAGAAGCATTGTTAAGGAACTCGGCAAAATGACCCCGTAACTTCGGGAGAAGGGTGCCATCCTCCGGGATGGCCACAGAAAATAGGCTCAAGCAACTGTTTAGCAAAAACACAGGTCTATGCGAAACCGAAAGGTGAGGTATATGGGCTGACGCCTGCCCGGTGCTGGAAGGTTAAGAGGAGAAGTCAGGCAACGAAGCTTTGAATTGAAGCCCCAGTAAACGGCGGCCGTAACTATAACGGTCCTAAGGTAGCGAAATTCCTTGTCGGGTAAGTTCCGACCCGCACGAAAGGCGTAATGATTTGAGCACTGTCTCAACAATGCACCCGGTGAAATTGAAGTACCAGTGAAGATGCTGGTTACCTGCGCCAGGACGGAAAGACCCCATGGAGCTTTACTCTAGTTTGATACTGGGATTCGATTATACCTGTACAGGATAGGTGGGAGGCGAAGAAGCAAGGACGCCAGTCTTTGCAGAGCCGCTGTTGGGATACCACCCTTGTATGATTGGATTTCTAACCTGCGCCCGTGATCCGGGTGGGGACACTGTCAGATGGGGAGTTTGACTGGGGCGGTCGCCTCCGAAAGGGTATCGGAGGCGCTCAAAGGTTCCCTCAGAATGGTCGGAAACCATTCAAAGAGTGCAAAGGCAGAAGGGAGCTTGACTGCGACACCGACGGGTGGAGCAGGTACGAAAGTAGGACTTAGTGATCCGGTGGTATAAAGTGGGATTGCCATCGCTCAACGGATAAAAGCTACCCTGGGGATAACAGGCTTATCACTCCCAAGAGTTCACATCGACGGAGTGGTTTGGCACCTCGATGTCGGCTCATCGCATCCTGGGGCTGAAGTCGGTCCCAAGGGTTGGGCTGTTCGCCCATTAAAGCGGTACGCGAGCTGGGTTCAGAACGTCGTGAGACAGTTCGGTCCCTATCCGGCGTGGGCGTAAGATATTTGAGAGGAGCTGTCCTTAGTACGAGAGGACCGGGATGGACTGACCGCTGGTGCACCTGTTGGGGAGCAACCCCATCGCAGGGTAGCCAAGTCGGGCCGGGATAAACGCTGAAGGCATCTAAGCGTGAAGCCCCCCTCAAGATGAGATATCTCATACGCAAGTAGTAAGACCCCTTGAAGACGACGAGGTAGATAGGGCAGAGGTGTAAGTGTGGCAACATACTTAGCTGACTGTTACTAATCGGTCGAGGGTTTAACCAACAAGTCGGATTGGTTGGAAATGGATAGATGGTGTTTGATATGTGGTTTTGAAGGTATATCTTCAGTTTGGCCTGGTGGCTCAGTTGGTTAGAGCGCCGCCCTGTCACGGCGGAGGTCGTCGGTTCGAGTCCGATCCGGGTCGCTCAGATGTTTGAAAGGTTGAAAGCTTGACAAAGTCATCTGAATACAGTATAATATGTGTGTATTGCTTATGGGATCTTAGCTCAGCTGGGAGAGCATCTGCCTTACAAGCAGAGGGTCATAGGTTCGAGCCCTATAGGTCCCATTTTACACAATATGCCGATGTGGCTCAATTGGCAGAGCAGCTGATTTGTAATCAGCAGGTTATCGGTTCGAGTCCGATCATCGGCTTTTGCTGTGCCTAAAACAGCAAGTGAGGGGGAATTCCCGAGTGGCCAAAGGGGACAGACTGTAAATCTGCTGGCACCGCCTTCGGTGGTTCGAATCCACCTTCCCCCATTTGTTTTGCATCAGAGACGGTACCCCGCTTCTGATGAGTTTATATATTAACGCGGGGGTAGAGCAGTCTGGAAGCTCGTCGGGCTCATAACCCGGAGGTCGCAGGTTCAAATCCTGTCCCCGCAATTTATGCCTTGGTAGCTCAGTTGGTAGAGCAGAGGACTGAAAATCCTCGTGTCACTGGTTCGATTCCGGTCCAAGGCATTTTGTTTTATCTATACTGATTTATGGGATACTAGCTCAGGTGGTAGAGCACTTGACTTTTAATCAAGTTGTCCCGGGTTCGAGTCCCGGGTGTCTCAGGTTAAACAAAGGAGTTGTGAGAATTTTTCACAGCTCCTTTTTTGTTGTTGATAATGACAATTTTTCGTTTTTATTGCACCCCTTTGGCGAATACGATATACTAGTACAAGAGTATAATTTATATTAGGGGGTGTAGGCTTGGCAAGTAGAATTGAAGAAGCCATTGAAAATATAAAAAATGGTGTTGTGGAAGGTTTTGAAGACTTCTATCTTTTGACTTATCAAGACACGTATATGGATATTCATTCGACATCGAGTGATGAAGTATATATTTGGGAAATTGTAAAAAGAGTTTATAAAGATGTTTGGAATCATGCAGATAAAATTCCAAGTGCAGCATTGACAAGAGAATGGATGCGCACTGTGATTGAAAAAGTTTCAATTGAATATAATCCAAGAAAGCCAATTACTGAGTTTAAAGATTTTGATGGAATGGTTCATCATTCGAGGTTGGAAGAAAAGGCAGAAACTGTACTCATCTCTATAGAGGATGAGTTAGGGTTTTTAAATCCAGAGATTGAAGATGAAATGGGACCATTAGAAAAGTTGGTGATTGGAGAGGAGGAGACTTCGACAAGTCAAGGGGAAAAGAAAAAAGGGGATCGAAGAGCAATGATTGCCCTTTTGGCTGGAACGGTATTGGTGACGGCAGCCAGCATTGCCATTATCAAGCTATTTCCAAATCAATCCTCGACGGCATCGACGAATACAACACTGGCGACAGTGGCAACATCAGGAGGAAAGTCCGAGACAAAAGTTGATCCTCAGCAACCAGTGTTTGGTTGGAATCAATATACACAGGGATGGAGATACCGAAAGCCAGAGGGACATTTTGTCACAGACAATTGGCTAGATGACAAGGGACAGCTCTATTACTTTGATGACACTGGATATATGGTGACAGGAGAAAAGCAAATAGGGGAGCAGATTTTCACCTTTTCTGATCGTGGTGCTTTGGAAAGAATCAATCGAGATTATTCGTTGGAAATCAATGACACTGATCTTGGCAGACAGCTTGAACAATATGGGCTTACAGATCAAAAAAATCATATTATTGATGAGTCCATTGTAAAAAATGGAGAATGGAATTATTTTTTAATGCAGGAGGGAAATAATCAGTATCCCGATTTGATGCGCCTAAAAGAGGGAGAAAATCGCTTGGAGCTGATTTCTGATCAGGTAAGAGGATATGTAATTGTAGGGGACAATGTATGGTATTGTAAGGACGACAAGATGCTCTATTTTGTTTCCAGCAATGAGGCAACCATTCAGGGAACAGAAGCAGCACAGACCACTCCAGAGACGACAGCAGCGGCAGCTGCAGGAGCTGTGGATACGGCCTTAGTTCGAGAAGAAAATAATCAATACATTTTAAAAGATGCCAGTGGCAATCCAGAGTCAGGGTCAACAAAGCAAATAGGAACAAGAATCTATAATCTTGATGCTGGGAAAATTACTACAGTCAGCCGTATTCCCACAAGAGTTGGAAATATGCAAGTGATGAAAAGTAATGTCAAGATGGACAATAATATCTATACCTTGGATGGGAAGAAGTATTTGACACAGGGGCAATGGATTACCGATATGTGTGTAGCAAATAATGATCTCTACTATGCTACTGTAGTTCGGTTTGATGCTGCTAAGATACCGATTAGTCAGATTTATAAAGTGGATTTGACAAATAAAAAAAAGACCAAGTTGACAGGGCAATTTAAGGGGAAAGTAGATACGATGTACTACTACCCAGAAAATGCCAGTGTGATGGTGGAGTATTCAGATGCAGATGGGAATGAAAATTACGGAAAGTTAGCAGCCTATAGTATTGGAGAGGGAACACTCAGTAGTATTAATGACGATACACAAAGGGCTGCAAAGGGATCTCCTGCAAATAGCAAGGTAAAGATGATTATTTCAGAGGGAAATCTTTTATACTGCTATTTGCAGGATGCGACAAAGAGTCAAACATTGGTGCTTGATATTAATCAGAAATCTCCAATGCCAATGGTCGGAGATTAGTATGCAAAGAGAAGAGAGTTTGGCAGAGAAGTTGAGGAAGTACACAGCGTCGGGGATTTACCCGATGCATATGCCAGGGCACAAGAGAAATGTGCCTATTTGCATCAAAGATTTGCTCTGTGATATCTATAGCATAGATGTCACAGAGGTGGAGGGAACAGATAATCTGCATCAAGCTGAGGGAATCATTTTACAGGCCATGCAATATGCTGCCAAAGTTTATGGGGCAAGGGATACCTTTTTTTTAGTTAATGGAAGCAGTGGTGGGATTTTGAGTGCCATGCATTGTTGTAGCAGGAAAAAAAAGAAGGTGCTGATGACACCAGGAGCACATATCAGTGCTTACCATGGCTTAGAGCTATTTGGACTTGAGCCAATTTTTGTTGATACAGAATATTTTGAGGATATAGGAATAACTGCTGGATTAAATCCAGAAAAGGTGATGGAAAAGATAAGAGAGCAGAAAGATGAATTCGCCTTTGTCTATATCACTTCACCAACCTATGAAGGAGTAATTTTGCAGGTGAGGGAGATTGCAGATATTGCACATGCACATCACATTCCATTGATTGTTGATGAAGCACATGGAGCACATCTGCATTTTTTAAAACAGGAACAAAATTTTTCGGCACTAGATTGTGGGGCAGATCTGGTGATTCAAAGTGTTCACAAGACATTGCCATCTCTGACACAGACTGCAATATTGCATATTCAGGGAGAAATGATTTCTAGAGATGAAATGGAAAGAAGTCTAACTTTTTTTGAAACGAGTTCCCCCTCCTATATTTTGATGTCAGCCATTGATGTGGCTATTCGGTATATGGATGAAATGGGTAAAAAAAAGCTTGCTCAATTGTGGGAGTGGCAACAAGAATTTCGAGCTCAGATAGGCAAATTAAACTATGTATTTTGCTGGAATCCAGGCCAAGACAAAACAAAATATATAGCGGGGATTGACCAGACCAAACTTATATTGGGGGCAAAAATAAATGGTGAGTCTATGTTTGGCGAGCAATTGCAAGAAATTTTGAGAAGAGATTATGCGATAGAGACGGAGATGAGTGGGGTGGAGTATACCTTGGCTATGCTCACGGTAGGAGATGACAAGGAGGGTATCGATCGTCTTCTGAATGCAATGAAAGATATTGATTGGCGCATACACAAAGAGGAGATTGTGTGCTGGCCGAGAGAAGAGATCACCCTTTCTCTTTCTGTGGGAGACAGGGCACATCATTTTGTCTATGCCTATCCGCCAGATATTCCAATTCTTCGTCCTGGCGAAATTGTGAGTGAAGAAAAGATAGAAATCATCAAGAGATATTTAAGGAGTCATTGCCACATTGTGGGGCTTTGACATTGTCGGAGAGGAAAATGGGAAAGATTTATTATGTAATGGGAAAGAGTGCGACAGGAAAGGATACAATTTTTACTCGATTGCTTGAAGAATGTCCAAAGACCAATAGAATCACGCTCTATACCACAAGACCTCGTCGAGATGAGGAGAAAGAGGGCATTCAATATAATTATGTGACTGAGGAGGAATTGAGTGTCTTTGAACAAGAAATCGCTTAATTGAAAAGCGAACCTATCAAACTGTGCATGGGCCTTGGACTTATGCTACAGTTGATGACCACTTGAAGGAACGCCTAGAAGCAAGAAATTTCTTAATTATTGGAACATTGGAGTCCTTTAAAAAGATTAAGGCATATTTTGGGGAAGATGTGGTGATCCCCATTTACATTCAGGTTGACCCAGGCATTCGTCTGCAGCGAGCGATTAATCGAGAATTTATGCAAAAGAGACCAAGATATGCGGAAATGTGTAGAAGATTTTTGGCTGATGAAGAGGATTTTTCAGAGGAAAAATTAAAGGAAGCGGGAATTAAGAAGCGATATATCAATGAGAATTTGAATCGATGTGTGGAAGAAATTAAGGCAGATATGGAACCACCAAGGCACAAATAAGAGAGTGGGCGGTAGTAAAAATGTTGACATTAGATCAAATGGTAGGACAGGAAAAAATCAAAGCATATTTTCAAAGAGCGAGAGCAGTTTCACATCTTTCCCACGCCTATATTTTGTCTGGTGAGGAGGGAATGGGAAAAAAGACATTGGCACAGGCCATTGCTCTTTTGCTTGTTTGTGAGAAGGGTGGACATTCGCCATGTTTATGTTGTCATGCTTGTCGTCAAGTACTTGCCCATAGTCATCCCGATGTTATTGAGTTGGTGAAAGAAAAGAGTATTTCGGTCGATGATATCCGAAGTAAAATTAATGACACAGTAGATATTCGTCCGTTTTCTGCACCAGTAAAAATTTATATTATAGATCATGCAGAGCGGATGAATGTACAGGCACAGAATGCACTTTTAAAGACGATTGAGGAACCACCAAGTTATGTTATTATTTTTTTATTGACCACCAATAGGGAAGTGTTTTTAGACACCATTCAAAGTCGGTGTATCCATTTGAGAATGCAGCCTCTACCAGTTGAAGTGGTCGCACAAAAACTCAAGGAAAGTTATCCGATCACGGATATGCAGGCAAGGGAGTATGCCACCTATGTGAGAGGAAATCTTGGGAGGGCAAGAACTTGTTGGAGGACGAAGCAAAAAGAATACGCTATCAAAAAAATGTGAAAATTTTGAAGGATATCGGAAACTTTACACTGGAGCAGATGGTGAAGGTCTTGGCAGAAATGAAGGAAGAAGATCCTAATTTTTCGGAATTTTTACAATTTATTCGAGACTGGTATCGAGATGTGTTAATTGTGCTGGTGGGAGCAGATGTTAGAAAGTTAATTTTTTCCACTGAGATGAAGACAATGAAGGAGAAGGCAGAGCAATATTCTTTGACAAAGGTAAATCAAATTTTAGAAGCAGTGGATCTTGCACAAGATCGGATTCAGGCGAATGTGAAGGCAGAATTGGCTATGCAAATGTTATTGATGGAAATGAAAGTAGGTGAGGATAATGGTTGAAGTGATTGGTGTACGATTTAGAGAAGTGGGGAAAATTTACTATTTTTCTCCAGGAAAAGATGTATTGGTTGTGGGCACTCGTGTGATTGTAGAAACAGCTAGAGGACTGGAATGTGGAACCGTTGTGATTTCCAATCGAGAAGTGGGCGAGGAGAATTTGGTTCAGCCATTAAAGGCTGTGCGTAGAGTGGCGAGTGCAGAGGACTTGCAATTACTTTCTGAGAATAGGGAAAAGGAAATAGAAGCCTTTCGAATTTGTAAAAACAAAATAAAAGAACATGGACTGGAAATGAAATTAATTTCCTCAGAATATACATTTGATCGAACAAAGGTGATGTTTTATTTCACAGCGGATGGCCGAGTGGACTTTAGGGAATTGGTGAAGGATTTGGCAGCCATCTTTAAGGTTCGCATTGAATTGCGTCAAGTGGGTGTTCGAGATGAGACAAAGATTGTGGGGGGAATGGGATCTTGTGGAAGACCATTGTGTTGCCACAGCTATTTGTCTGATTTTGTCCCTGTCTCTATTAAGATGGCCAAGGAGCAAAATTTATCACTGAATCCCCAAAAAATTAGTGGTGTTTGTGGCCGTTTGATGTGCTGTCTAAAAAATGAAGCACAAACCTATGAGTATCTCAATAGTACCCTGCCAAAGGAAGGAGATTTTGTTGAGACAAAGGATGGATGTAGTGGCGTGGTGATGGGCGTCAATGTACTGCGACAAAAAGTGCGTCTTTTGGTAAAAAAATCAAATGACGAGAAAGAAATTTTGGAATATTCGGTGGATGATATTGTCTCTGTAACCAAGAAAAAGAAGGGGATTTTTCCACAAAAACCGCCAGAAAAAGTGGTGGAAAATACAGTGGAAAATACAAGGGCAAAGAAAAAGAATTTTTCAAATAAGTTTCAAAATAAGAAGGTGTCAAGGTGATCGAAAATCAATGGCTAAGAGAGGGAGAGCGTTTGGATGATTTAGAGCGCAGTGGTCTTTTGATTATACAAAATCCCTCAAAATTTTGTTTTGGAATGGATGCCGTTTTGCTCAGTGGATTTGCAAAAGTAAAGCCAGGAGAGAATGTCTTAGATCTTGGCACAGGAACAGGCATTATCCCTTTGTTATTGTCAGCAAAGAGCCAGGGGAAACATTTTGTGGGATTGGAAATTCAAGAGGATATGGCCGATATGGCGTGGCGCAGTGTGCAGGTCAATGGGCTGGAGGAAAAAATTCGCATTCTCTGTGGGGATATTAAATCTGTGGAAGAAATTTTGCCTGTGGGAAGTTTTTCTGTGGTGACCAGCAATCCGCCCTATATGAATGATTTGCATGGCATTAAATCCAGATAGTGCACTGGCCATTGCAAGGCATGAGGTTCTTTGCACTCTTGAAGACATCATCAAAAGTGCAGCAAAGATGTTAAAGAGCAATGGAAAATTTTTTATGGTTCATCGCCCACATCGTTTAGTCGAAATTATGGAATGGATGAGCAAGTACAAATTAGAACCCAAGCGAATGTGCTTTGTTCATCCTTATGCAGATAAAGAGGCCAATATGGTATTGATTGAGGCAGCAAAGGGAGGTGGGCATTTCCTAAAGTTGGAACCAGCAATGGTTGTATACGAAAGACCTGGAGTATATACCAAGCAATTGCTCGAAATCTATGGATATTAGGAGGAAAAATGGCAGGAATCATCTATTTGGTGGCAACACCAATTGGCAATCTAAAAGACATTACGATGAGAGCATTGGAAATTTTAAAAAGTGTGGATATTGTGGCAGCAGAGGACACAAGAAATACAATTCATTTGCTTAATTACTATGGAATTAAGGCATCTATGACAAGTTATCATGAGTACAATAAAATTGAAAAGGCTCAGGTTTTAGTGGAACAGGCATTGGCTGGAAAAAATATTGCACTGGTGACGGATGCGGGAATGCCAGCAGTTTCTGACCCTGGGGAAGACTTGGTTCGCATTGCCTATGAAAATGGCGTGAAGGTGAGTGTCATTCCAGGAGCGAGTGCCAGTGTGAGTGCACTCGCCCTGAGTGGATTACCAACGAGGAGATTTGCATTTGAAGCCTTTTTGCCTGTGGATAAAAAGGAAAGAGAAATGGTTCTCGAACAAATGAAGCGAGAGACAAGAACTATGATTTTATATGAGGCTCCTCATCGCTTAGTGAAGACTTTGCGACTACTGATGCAGGTACTGGGAGAGGAGAGAAAAATTAGTATTGTCAGGGAGCTGACAAAACTTCATGAGGAAGTGCTTCAATTTCGCCTGGGTGAGGCTGTAAAGGCCTATGAGGAGGATGGTTTGCAACCTAGGGGAGAATATGTCTTAGTTATCGAGGGAATAAGTAATGCAGAGTACATCAAAGAAGAACAAAGAGAATGGGAAAGCTTAAGCATTGCAGAACATGTGACATTTTATGAGAAAAAGGAATGGATCACAAGGAAGCGATGCGTATGGCCGCCAGAGACAGGGGAGTGTCAAAGAGAGAAATTTATCAAGCATTGCTGAGAGAGTAGAGAGGAGGAATATGAAGTATACAAATTTATTGGAAAGATTTTTAGGTTATGTCAAAGTCAACACAAGAAGTGATGAAAACAGTCAGAGCATACCAAGTACAAAGAGTCAAGAAGATTTTGCCAAGAATATTTTGTGGCCACAGATGGAAGCTGTAGGGCTAGAGGATATTCACTATTTAAGCAATGGCTATATTGTAGGCACATTGAGGGCGAATGCAAGGGCAAAAAAGAAAATTGGATTTTTGGCCCATATGGACACAGCAGATTTTAATGCAGAAAATATAAGACCTCAGGTTATTGAAAATTATAATGGTCAAATCATTTCTCTTGGTGATGGGGAGTATGTTCTTGATCCAGTAGAATTTCCAAATTTAAAAAAATATTTGGGAAAGACATTGATTACTACGGATGGTCATACTTTGCTCGGTGCGGATGACAAGGCAGGAATTGCAGAAATTATGACGGCAATGGAATATTTCCATCAACATCCAGAGGTTTTGCATGGTGAAATCCGAGTGGGATTTGGACCAGATGAGGAAATTGGAACAGGAGCAGATCACTTTGATGTCAAGGATTTTAATGTCGATTTTGCCTATACAATGGATGGGGGACCACTTGGAGAACTAGAGTATGAGACATTTTCAGCCGCTAGTGCAGATATTACTTTCCTTGGAAGAAATGTCCATCCAGGAACAGCAAAGAATCAAATGGTCAATGCGATTGAGTTAGCCATGCAATTTCATCGCCAGCTTCCAGAGGAGGAGAAACCAGAACACACCGAGGGCTATGAAGGATTTTTTCATTTGATGGAGATTGCTGGAAATGTCGAAGAGGCAAAGAGTAGTTACATCATTCGAGATTTTGAGGATAAGAAATTTGCGAGTAGAAAGACCTTGGTGGAAGAAATTGCTAGGCGAATGAATGAGGAACTGGGCACAGAGAGAGTGAAAGTTCAGATGAGAGATCAATATCACAACATGAAGAAGGTGATTGAAAAGGATATGTGCTGTGTTGATTTGGCAAAAAAGGCAATGGAAGCACTAAATATTGAGCCGATCATTCAACCCGTGAGAGGAGGAACTGATGGTTCAAAAATTTCATTTATGGGAATTCCAACACCGAATATTTTTGCTGGTGGGGAAAATATGCACGGAAGATATGAGTTTGCCTGTCTAGAAACTATGGAAAGTGCCATAGATGTGATCATCGAAATCGCCAGATCTTTGGTTATTTAGTTTTTTTCTTGACATTATTTGGCTACTGGATTAGAATATTTTGAGTATCAAAGTATTTGTAGAAAAATGATTTTGAACGGAGGCTTATGGAGATATTACTGGTCGGAAGTGGCTCAGCCCTTCCTGAAAAGATTGTATCAAATGATGACCTGGCAAAAATCGTGGATACTTCGGATGAGTGGATTTCTACGAGGACAGGAATCAAAGAAAGACGCATCTGTGAAAAAGAGAGCCTATCTGCCTTGAGCACCTTGGCAGCAAAGAGGGCCTTGGATGCAGCGAAAGTGGATGCAGAGGACATTGATTTGATCGTCGCAGGGACGACCACAGCAGATAAGAGCTTTCCAGGATGTGCCTGTGAGGTACAGGCTGGAATTGGTGCAAGCCATGCCGTGTGCTTTGATGTCAGTGCAGCTTGTTCAGGATTTGTCTTTGCTCTACATTCGGCAGAATGTATGATGCGTGCAGGGGGATATCGCTCTGCCCTGGTGCTCGGTGCAGATGCATTTTCAAGAGTTTTGGACTGGAGTGATCGCTCGACCTGTGTTCTCTTTGGAGATGGTGCAGGTGCTGTGGTATTGAAAGCAAAAGAGAGCGAACGAGTAGTCGATGGAATTTTGGGAACAAAATTGGGATCAGATGGCAGTCGAGGGGATTCCTTGGTGCGAGAAGCATTTGGGGAAAATCCATATGTAAAAATGTGTGGTCAGGAAGTATTTAAATTTGCTGTGCGCACAGTACCAGAGGTTATTGATCAAGCGTTAGAAAGAGCGAATATCACAAAAAAGGAAGTTGATTGGTATATTTTGCATCAGGCCAATGAGCGGATTATCCAATCAGTGGCAAAAAAACTAGAGGAAGCTATGGAGAAATTCCCAATGAATTTATCCAAAGTGGGAAATACCTCTGGAGCGAGTGTAGCAATTCTACTGGATGAGGAGATAAGAAGTGGCCGAATTCAAAAGGGCGATGTCTTGGTTCTCTCCGGTTTTGGGGCCGGTCTCACCTGGGGTGCGACTGTAATAAAATACTAATTTTTTATTTAAAGGAGAAAGAAAATGTCAGAGAAGATTAAGTCAATTATTGCCAGCCAGTTAAACATTAGCGAGGATCAGGTTACTTTGGAGGCTAACTTTAAGGATGATCTCGGTGCAGATTCACTTGACCTTTTTGAGATGGTAATGTCTTTAGAGGACGAGTATGGTGTGGAGATTCCTTCAGAGGATTTGGAGAAGATCACAACTGTAGGTGCAGTTGTAGATTATCTTAAGGCCAAGGGAGTAGAAATCTAATAACCAATAAGCTTGAGGAGTTAATCAATATGAAAACCAGAATTACAGAATTACTTGGAATCGAATATCCGATTATTCAGGGCGGAATGGCATGGGTTGCAGAGCATCACCTTGCAGCAGCAGTTTCTAATGCCGGTGGTCTTGGCTTAATTGGAGGAGCAAATGCACCAGGAGAAGTGATTAGAGATGAAATCAGAAAGGCAAGGGCATTGACAGATAAGCCATTTGGTGTAAATGTTATGCTGCTTTCACCACATGCGGATGATGTGGCAAGGTTGTTGTCGAAGAAGGAATCAAGGTAGTGACAACAGGTGCAGGATCTCCTGAGAAATATATGCAAATGTGGAAGGAAGCAGGAATTAAAGTTATTCCTGTAGTTGCATCTGTTGCATTGGCAAGAAGAATGGAAAAATGTGGTGCCGACGCTGTTGTGGCTGAGGGAACAGAGTCTGGTGGACATATTGGTGAAGCGACCACTATGACACTTGTGCCGCAGATTGTGGATGCAGTGAGTATTCCTGTAATTGCTGCAGGTGGTATTGCAGATGGAAGAGGATTGATGGCTGCATTGATGCTTGGTGCAGAAGCGGTTCAAATGGGAACACGCTTTGTTGTATCCAAGGAATCTATTGTACATGAGGCATATAAGCAAAGAGTTATTGCTGCAAAGGACATTGATAGTTCAGTGACGGGCCGCAGCCATGGACATCCAGTGCGTTGTCTTAGAAATGCGATGACAAGGGAATATGCAAAGCTTGAGGCTGAGGGAAAGAGTTTTGAGGAACTTGAGTACTTGACACTGGGTGCTTTGAGAAAGGCTGTGCAGGAGGGCGATGTGACCAATGGCACAGTGATGGCTGGACAGATTGCTGGTCTAGTAAAGAAGGAAGAAACTTGTAAGGAGATGATCGATTCGATTATTTCTCAAGCAGAGGAACTAATTAAATATCACGAAGTTTGCTTAATGGAGGGCTTATGAAGACAGCATTTTTATTTCCGGGACAGGGAGCACAAAAGACAGGAATGGGAAAGAGTTTCTATGATGTAGACGCAGACGCAAGAGCAGTCTTTGACGAGGCTTCAAAGCTCTTGGGAATAGATATGGCTGCCCTCTGTTTTGAACCAGATGAACGATTAAATTTAACGGAGTACACACAGGCAGCGATGGTGACAACAGGCATTGCCATGTTAAAGGTGCTTGAAAAGAATCATATCAAGGCCGATGTCAGTGCAGGTTTAAGTCTCGGAGAGTACGAGAGCCTGTACTATGCAGGAGTGCTTTCAGCAAAGGATGCCATTCGAACTGTTCGAAAGAGAGGAATCTTAATGCAGGAGGCTGTTCCAGCAGGTGTTGGTGCTATGGCTGCTGTGCTTCGACTTGACATTCCAGTGATTGAGGAAACAATTAAAGATATTGAGGGCGTTTGGATTGCCAATTATAACTGTCCAGGACAGATTGTTATCTCAGGAACAAAAGAAGGTGTCGAGAAGGCATCAGAGAAATTAAAGGAAGCAGGTGCAAAGCGTGTGCTTCCACTAAAGGTGAGTGGACCATTCCATTCTCCACTTCTTTCTGAGGCTGGAGAGAAGCTCTATGAATTTTTAGAGGATGTGAAATTTTCACAAGTTGAGCATCCATATGTGGCGAATTATACCGCAGAGTATGTCAAAGACTCAGAGAATATCAGAGAATTATTAAAAAAGCAGGTCAGTGGATCTGTAAAATTTGAACAGAGTATCCGCACAATGCTGGCCGACGGCGTGGATACATTTATTGAGGTCGGACCGGGCAAGACGCTCAGTGGATTTGTAAAGACAATTGATCCAAGTGTGAGAATTAGAAATATAGAAACAATGGAAGACCTTCAGGCTCTTGTGGCTGAGGGTTTATAGAGGTGAAATAATGGGAAGACTGACAGGAAAGACTGCACTTGTGACTGGAGCAGCAAAAGGAATTGGTAAGGCCATTGCATTACAAATGGCTGCAGAGGGTGCACATGTTATTGTCAACTTTAATGGTTCTTTGGAGAGAGCAAACCAGACGGTGGAGGAGATTGTAGCAGCAGGTGGCAGTGCAGAAGTTTATCAATGTGATGTCTCTGACTATTCGGCAGTGACAAAGATGATCGGTACCATTATTGAAAAATGTGGAAAATTAGATGTGCTGGTCAATAATGCGGGTATCACAAGGGATGGTCTCTTGATGAGAATGAGCGAAGAGATGTTTGATGATGTTATTGCAGCAAATTTAAAGGGATGCTTTAACTGCATGCAGGTGGCATCTAGATATATGATTAAGGCAAGAAGTGGCAGAATTATTAATATGTCCTCTGTGTCGGGTGTGCTTGGCAATGCTGGGCAGGTGAATTATTCGGCAAGTAAGGCAGGAATAATTGGTATGACGAAGTCAGCTGCTAGAGAGATGGCCGCAAGGGGAATTACTGTCAATGCGATTGCACCGGGCTTTATTGCAACAGATATGACTGCGATATTGTCAGAAAGGCAAAAGAGGCAATTTTGGCAAGTATTCCGCTCGGATATATGGGAACACCAGAAGATATTGCCGCTACAGCGGTATTTTTAGCAAGCGATGAGGCAAAGTATATTACAGGGCAGACGATCAGTGTGGATGGCGGTATGTCCATGCAATAGAAATGAGATAAAGAGGAGAGATTTATGAAAAGACGAGTTGTCGTGACAGGTATGGGTGCCATTACCCCTATTGGACTGGGCGTAGAGGAGTTTTGGAACGCTTGCAAAGAGGGAAAATGTGGCATTGGACCAATTACATATTATGATACAACAGATTTTAAGGCAAAGCTTGCTGCACAGGTAAAGGATTTTGATCCAGCAAAGTATATGGATGCCAAGCAGGCAAGAAGAATGGAACAATTTGCTCAATTTGCAGTTGCTGCGAGCAAGGAGGCCATCGAAGATGCGGGATTAGATATGGAGAAGGAAGATCCCTATCGTGTGGGAACAGCAATTGGTTCTGGCATTGGAAGCCTTCAGGCAATGGAAAGAGAATATGATAAGATGGTCAATAAAGGACCAAATCGTGTAGCTCCTCTATTGGTTCCACTGATGATTTCGAATATGGCATCGGGAAATGTAGCCATTCAATTTGGCTTAAAGGGAAAGAACATTAATGTGGTGACAGCCTGCGCAACAGGCACAAATTCTATTGGCGAAGCATTTCGAAGCATTGTCTATGGCGAGGCTGATGTGATGGTTGCTGGTGGAACAGAAAGCTCTATTGCAAGAATTGGTATGGCAGGATTTACTTCATTGACCGCATTAAATACAACAGAGGATGCTTCGAGAGCCTCTATTCCATTTGACAAAGACCGTGCAGGTTTTGTTATGGGAGAGGGAAGTGGTGTTATGGTCTTAGAGGAGTTAGAGCATGCACTAAAGAGGGGAGCAAAGATCTATGCAGAAGTTGCCGGCTATGGTGCAACTTGTGATGCATTCCATATCACTTCACCAGCTGAGGACGGTGAGGGTGCAGCAATGGCGATGAAGTTGGCGATCGAAGATGCTGGACTTCAGCCAGAGGATGTTGACTATGTCAATGCTCATGGAACAAGTACGCATCACAATGATCTCTTTGAAACCATGGCAATTAAGCGTGCATTGGGCGAGCATGCCTATAAGGTAAAGGTCAATTCGACAAAGTCAATGATTGGTCACCTTTTGGGTGCTGCAGGTGGTGTAGAAGGCATTGTGTGTGTCAAGTCCATTGAGGACAACTATGTACATCAGACAGTAGGATTACAGAATCCAGGAGAAGGATGCGATCTTGACTATTGTAAAGATGGCGGAGTAGAGACGAAAGTGGATGTGGCGATTAGCAATTCCTTAGGTTTTGGTGGACATAATGCGACAATTCTTTTTAAGAGGTATAAATAATGAAGGTAGAAGAGATTATTCAGTTGCTTGAGGCAGTGAGCAAAAATAATATTGATCAGTTGAGTGTGACATCAGATGATGGAAAAGAAATTGTGATCACGAACAATGATGCTAAGTCAGTTGTCGTTGCACCAGAGGCCGTGGTACCAGTAGTGCCAACGGCACCTGTAGCACCAGCCCAAGTGGCTGTAGCACCGGCTCAAGTGGCTGCAGTGCCAGCACCAGTGGCCGCAGTCCCAACTCCAGCAGCACCAGAGGAAAAGGGACAGCTTGTGAAGTCTCCATTGGTGGGAACTTTTTACAATGCACCATCTCCAGATTCACCAGCTTATGTCAAGGTTGGCGACACTGTGAAGAAGGGACAAATTCTTGGTATCATTGAAGCTATGAAGCTGATGAATGAGATTGAGAGCGATTATGATGGTGTTGTGACAGAGATTTTGATTAAAAATGAAGAAACTGTAGAGTTTGGACAGCCGTTGTTCAGAATCGGATAGGAGAGAGTATGCTGGGAATCAAAGAAATTCAAGAAATTTTGCCACATCGACATCCATTTTTATTGGTGGATTGCATTGAGGAGTATGAACCAGGTGTGCGTGCTATTGGTTACAAATGTGTGACATTTAATGAGCCATTTTTTGCAGGTCACTTTCCAGGTCTTCCAGTGATGCCAGGGGTATTGATTATGGAAGCCTTGGCACAGACAGGAGCAGTAGCCATCCTTTCAAAGGAGGAGAATAAGGGAAAGGTTGCTTTCTTTGGTGGTATGGACAAGGTAAAGTTTAAGAGAAAAGTGGTTCCTGGCGATCGTTTAAAATTAAGTTGTGAAATTATTAAGCAAAAGGGACCTCTGGGTGTAGGCAAGGCTGTAGCGACTGTGGACGGAGAGATTGCCGCAATGGGAGAATTGACCTTTATGGTTGGATAATAGGGGGCAGATAGATGTTTCAAAAAATTTTGATTGCAAATCGCGGAGAGATTGCCGTGCGTATTATTCGTGCCTGCCGAGAGATGGGGATTAAGAGTGTCGCTGTATATTCGGAGGCAGATCGCAACTGTTTACATACATTGTTGGCAGATGAGGCCATTTGTATTGGACCAGCACCAGCGAACCAAAGTTATTTGAATATGGAGAGGATTCTCTCTGCGGCCATTGTCATGGGTGTAGATGCCATTCATCCAGGATTTGGTTTCTTGTCAGAAAATGCACGATTTGCAAGCATTGCAAGGAGTGTAATATTAAGTTTATTGGTCCAGATAGCGAAATTATTGCAAAGATGGGCGATAAGGCAGCAGCCAGAGATACCATGATTGCTGCTGGCGTGCCAGTCATTCCAGGAGCAAAAGGCAGTGTAAAACAGGTAGAAGAAGCTCTTGAGGAGGCAAAGGAAATAGGATTTCCTGTTATGATTAAGGCGGCCGCTGGTGGTGGCGGAAAAGGGATGAGAGTGTCCTATGGAGAGGACGACTTTAGAGAGAATTTTTTGAATGCACAACAGGAGTCAATTAAGGGATTTTCTGATGACACGATGTACCTAGAAAAATATATTGAAAAACCTCGTCATGTGGAGTTTCAAATTATGGCGGATGCCCATGGCAATGTGGTACATCTTGGCGAAAGAGACTGTTCAATTCAGAGAAGACATCAAAAGGTACTAGAAGAATCTCCATCCATTGCCCTTGATGCCGATTTGAGAAAGCGTATGGGCGATGTTGCTGTAAAGGCTGCTAAGGCAGCGAACTATGAGAATGCAGGAACCATTGAGTTTTTGCTCGACAGACATAAGAATTTCTATTTTATGGAGATGAATACTCGAATTCAGGTGGAGCATCCAGTGACAGAGATGGTGACAGGGCTTGATTTGATTAAGTTGCAAATTAAAGTTGCAGCGGGAGAAAAGTTGCCAATTACACAGGATGATGTCAAGGTACAGGGACATTCTATTGAGTGCAGAATCAATGCAGAAAATCCAGAGAAGAGATTTCGCCCATCACCAGGAAAGTTGACGACAGTTCATGTGCCAGGTGGCAATGGTATTCGTGTGGATTCTCATATCTATACAGACTATGTGGTTCCACCAAATTATGATTCTATGCTTTGAAGTTAATTGTACATGGCGACACAAGGCAGGAGGCAATTGAAAAGATGCGTTCGGCCTTGGGTGAGATTGTCATTGAAGGCGTGGACACCAATATTGATTTTGATTACAGTATTATCAATCACGAGGCATTTGAGCGTGGAGATACCGACACAAATTTTATAGAGACATATTTTGCAGATTATTTAAAATAATTAGGCAGGAGGGCATAGATGTTAGAAGGTATGTTTAAAAAGACCTACACTCGTATTGAGGCAGGGCATAAGGCGGCAAAAAATACGGCAGAAGCACCAGAAGGAATGTGGAAGAAGTGCAATAAATGTGGTGCACCAATCTATGTTGAAGATGTGCGAAATAATTTCTATGCATGTCCAAAATGTGGAGGATACTTTAGAGTCCATGCCTTCCGCAGAATTGAAATGATCTGTGATAAGGGAAGTTTTCTGGAGCTCAACAAGGAAATGCCAGTTTCCCAATATGTTGGCATTTCCTGGATATGAGGAAAAACTTGAGGCAGCAAGGACAAAGTCAAAGCTCAATGAGGCAATTATTACAGGAAGAGCGACGATCAAGGGCTATCCATGTATGATTGGTGTGTGCGATTCAAGATATATGATGAGTTCAATGGGACATAATCTCGGAGAAAAGGTGACACAGCTTGTGGAGCGTGCAGGCAAGGAAAAATTGCCAGTGATTATTTATGCGGCTTCTGGCGGTGCAAGAATGCAAGAGGGCATTGTTTCTCTAATGCAGATGGCCAAAACTTCAGCAGCTCTAAAAAGACTCAGTGATGCAGGTCAGCTCTTTATTAGTGTGTTGACTGATCCGACAACGGGAGGAGTGACAGCATCATTTGCAATGCTTGGTGATATTATTCTTGCAGAGCCAAAGGCATTGATTGGATTTGCTGGACCAAGAGTTATCGAACAAACGATTGGCGAAAAGTTGCCAGAGGGCTTCCAAAGAGCAGAGTTTTTATTGGAACATGGTTTTGTAGATAAAATCGTCGAGAGAAAAGATCAAAGAGATGTTTTGGCAGAAATCTTACGTATGCACAGCCAAGAGACACAGAATGTGGATAAGTCTGAGAGTGAATCTCTAAATTATATCGATCAGGATAATAGAGAGGAGAGAGCATCTCTAAAGAAGAAGATTTCTTCAGCCTGGGACAGTGTGCTCATTTCAAGAAGTAAGGATAGACCGACAGCAAAGGACTATATTGAGAGTATTTTTCCGGATTTTATGGAGTTCCATGGCGATCGTTATTTTTCGGATGACGGTGCAGTCATTGGTGGCATTGCGACTTTCTTTGGAAGAGCAGTGACCGTGATTGGTCAGCAAAAGGGAAAAAGTTTAAAGGAAAACAAGATTAGAAACTTTGGAATGTCTTCTCCAGAGGGCTATCGAAAGGCACTTCGCCTGATGAAAGAAGCAGAAAAATTCAACAGACCGATCATTTGCTTTGTCGATACTCCAGGAGCTTTCTGTGGGCTTGAGGCAGAGGAAAGAGGAGAGGGCGAGGCTATCGCAAGAAATTTATTTGAGATGAGTGCCCTAAAAGTTCCAACATTAAGTATTTTTATTGGTGAAGGTGGCAGTGGTGGCGCACTTGGCTTGGCTGTTTCGAGCGAAGTGTGGATGATGGAACATGCTGTCTATTCCATTCTTTCTCCTGAGGGCTTTGCCTCAATTTTATATAAGGATGCAAAGAAATGTAAGCAAGCAGCTGAGGTAATGAAGATTACATCGCATGAGCTTTTGGAATTGCGTGTTGTTGATAAGGTTATTCCAGAGAAGACACCGACAACAGTAAAGAATATGGACGATGTGAGTGCAATTATGAAGGCCGAATTACTCAATTGGTTGGAGCGTATGGAAGGCGTGGAAGTCGATGCCTTATTGGAACAAAGATATAGAAGATATAGAAAATTTTAAGAGGTAGATATGAGCAAATTGCGTAAGTTAGTCATTGGCGATCTCATAGTAGATAGGCCCATTGTACAGGGTGGAATGGGCGTTGGTGTCAGTCTGTCCTCTCTGGCTGGTGCAGTAGCTGCTCAAGGGGGGAATTGGCCTAATTTCCACAGCGCAGATTGGATTTCGAGAATCTGACTTTGATAAGGCACCATTTCAGGCAAATATGCGTGCCATCGTCAAGGAGCTAGAGAGGGCAAGGGAAATTGCAGAAAAGACAAAGGCAGCAGTTGGAGCAATAGGGTTCAATATTATGGTAGCAACAAAGGGATATGAGGACTATGTAAAAACTGCAGTCAAGCATGGGGCAGATATTATTGTATCGGGCGCAGGTCTTCCTCTCAATTTGCCAGCCCTTGTGAAAGAGGGAATGGAGCTTCGAAAGGGACTAAGTCCTTCACAAATTTTTGGGGATGCTATTCGCAGAACAAAGTTTGCACCAATTGTATCGAGCAAGAAATCGGCAGAGGTTATTCTAAAGATGTGGGACAGAAAGCAAAAGACAACAGCCGATGCCGTAGTGATTGAAGGACCACTCGCAGGGGGACATCTTGGCTTCTCACTTGAGGAATTACATACCTATGGTGCAGATACAAAGGATGTTTCAAAGACTTATCGGAGAGATCTGTTTGATCAGGAAGTAAGAGGAATTTTGGGTGTTGTAGCTGATTATGCCAAAAAGTATGCAAAAAAGATTCCTGTTATTTTAGCTGGTGGTATCTATGATCACAGCGATGTGGCTCATGCAATGGAACTTGGCGTAGATGGGGTTCAAGTTGGAACTCGATTTGTGACTAGCTTTGAATGCGATGCACCACAAAGTTATAAGGATGCCTATATTGCAGCAAAAGAGGAAAATATTCAAATCACAAAGAGCCCTGTGGGTATGCCGGGGCGTGCGATAGAGAATAGTTTTTTGGAAGAAGTAAAAAAACAGAGAAAACCTGTGACAAAGTGCCATTTTTGTTTGGAGAAATGTGACAGGGCGACGATACCCTATTGCATCACCGATTCATTGATCAATGCTGTGACAGAGGACACGCCGAATGCATTGCTTTTTTGTGGAGCCAATGCCTATCGTGCAAAAAAGTTGGAAACAGTCAAAGAGATTATTGAGGATTTATCAAAAGGGTTTGAAGAACAGGATGAGAAATAGAGAGGGAGAGCTTTCAGGGGACTGACTTGGAAGCTCTCCTCTATTTGTAGTGGAGATATTAGAAACACTCTACAAAAGATGGGTGAAGAATTCAAGATATTTCGGAATCTAGGGAGTTTTTTTATATAATTGCTTATGATATAATGACAAAGATATCATATCGCTTTTGAAAGGAATTTTATGGATACTTATATCGTCTTGGATTTGGAATGGAATCAAAGCCCAGATGGAAAAGAGGGCACGATTGCAGGGATTCCATTTGAGATCATAGAGATTGGCGCCGTAAAGCTAGATGAAGAATTTAATATCATTGGGGAATTTCATAGAATGATTCGACCAACGGTGTATAATAAGATACATTTTAAGGTCTATGAAGTTATTCATATGGAGATTGAGGAATTGCGGCAGCAGGGAGAACCATTTGCACAGGTCATCCAAGAGTTTGGGATTGGGTCTATTGCAGTGGAGAGAGACCACATTTTTGCACTTGGGGCAGTATGGATTTGACAGAATTGCAAAGAAATATAGAATATTATGGTGTCAAAAATAATTTTTCATCCCCTTTATTTTACTATGATATTCAAAAATTATATACTCTTTTATACCATTGTGATGACAAAAATAAGCCTCCACTTGACAAGGCTGTGGAGGAGATGAGTCTCAATGAAGATAGAGGTTTTCATCATGCTCTTGATGATGCCTATTATACAAGCAAGATAATGCAGACAATGGATTTTCAGAAAATAAGAGAATATGTATCATTGGACTATTATCACACGCCAAAAACAAGGGAAGAAGAAATTTATCTAGTCTTTCCAGATTATGCCAAATATGTTTCTCGGGAGTTTCCAAGCAAGGAGGAGGCGATTGCTGATAAGACAGTGGCGGATATGCTGTGTTATCGTTGCAATCGAATGTTGCGAAAGAGGATTCGATGGTTTTCAGCAAATCAGAGAAATTACTATGGATTGGCACTCTGTCCAGAGCATGGTTTTGTTCGGGGAAAGATTCGAATGAAGTCAAATGGGGAGAATTTCTTTGTGGTCAAGACAATGAAAATTGTTGGCAAAGAGAAGGCGCAGGAGTTATATGAGAAGAGAGAGGATACAAGAAAAAAGAGAAGTGAACGAAATCGATTAAAGCGCCTGAGAGAAAAAGTGAAAGGAAAGAGATAAGATGATTAAAAAAATCTGTGGAATACTGGTAATGTCGATGATTGCATTGAGCCTATACGGATGTGGTGGACCAAGAGATGTGGGAAGTGAAGGACCAAAGGCCTCCGATGTCACAAGTAGTGAGTTGAGTATAGAGAGCGAGAAGTCAGGATTTTCCCTCAAAGTAGTAAAAAATAGTGATTTGAGCGTCTACATCACGGATGTGGAAAAATCTGAGGAAGGTTATAGCTTTGATTTGGCATTTGAAAATCGAACCAATAAGCCAGTTAAGGTTGATTTTTTAAAGGTTGCCGTAGATGGTGTGATGTGTGATCCATATTTTCAAACAACCATTGATCCTATTAGTAAGTCGACGGATAAGTTAACTTGGTCAAAGAAGGATTTAGAAAGAGTCGGTGTGAGTGATCTTGGACAGGTGGATTTCACATTGCAGGCCTATCAAGAAGGTGATGATGTCAATAAAATTGTAAATGAAAAGTTTACGATTTATCCTCAGGGAAAAAATAAAGCAAAGTTAGTGACGAGACAGGATCAAGAGACTGACCAAGTGATTGCAGACAATGAAAATGCCAAAGTTGTGGTTACCGCAGCAGCAATGGTCAAAGATCTTGGCTATGTGGTCAAGGTCTATGCTGAAAATAAGACCGATTTTGATGCTAGACTTTCTGTTTCGGAGGCAGTGGTCAATGATGTTACTTTGCGACCAGAATTTTTGGAAGATATTCCAGCAAAGAGAGCAGGATATTACACATTGTATTTTGGTGTTGATGTCTTGCGTGTGCTCAACATCGAACAGATCAACAGTGTGATTTTAAAGACGACAATGTACAATGCAAAAGATATCAATGCCGCTCCACTTGTACAGACCGATTTTAATTTAAAAGTAAAATAAAAAATAGGATCTCAAGCGATGAACTTGAGGTCCTATTTTGATTTAAGGCTTAGTTAGTAGGAATTACAATTTCCACACGACGATTTGCCTGTTTGCCTTCTGATGTTTTTGTGGATGCTACAGGGCGAGTTTTCCCATAGCCATGAGTAGTTATGGTGGCAGTTACGCCCTGAGAAGTAAGATAGTCCTTGACAGAGTTTGCATAATTTTCAGAGAGAGTTTGATTGTCCTCGTCACTTCCATCGCTATCACTGTAACCATTGATCTCAAATGCAGCAATATTTGCCTGTTTTAAGATATTGGCCAAGTTGTTGAGTGTTGTCTGGGCATCCTGGCGGACATCATACTTGTCAACATCAAAGAGAATATTGGCATTGAGCGTAATGAGTAGATTGTTCGCCTCAAGGGATGACGGCGCATTGGAAACAGAAGATAGGAGTGGGAGTTTTGCTGGCTTTTCTAGAGGATCTGCATCCACAGTGATTTTCTCTTCACCCAGTTGAATGGTAGCTTTTCCCTTTCCATCATTGTTGATTGTAAGTCCAGTTTCTTGATTGGCATATTGACCAGAACCGTCGCCATTGTTATCAATGACAATAGAACCCTGAGTGTAGGCCGAATGATCACCTTGAATATAGATGGTCATATCTTTTTGATTATTTGTATATTGCCCAGAGCCATCAGCAGCAACTTGCAGTGAAATGCCTCTCTTACTATTTGTGTATTGTCCAGAGCCATCAGAATTGGCTTGCAGGCTAATGCCCGCAGTGTCGTCTGTGTATTGAGTTTGTCCATCACCAGAGGCATTGCTGTACTGGCTAGCGACTTCCTTATCTACCTGTACAGCACTTTCTCCCCTTGTAATTTGATCATTTTCAATGTGTACAGGTTCAACACTTACGCCAGGAAGGGCAGAGATGGAACTGGTCATCTCTAATGTAATTTTGGCATTAGGGCTTTCGGATATACCAATAGCTGGAAGCGTTACACTAGGGATGGCAGGGATTTCTCCAACTGCATAGCCAGGAGCACTAAATTTTGGATCCACATTGGCTGTATCCGTCTTTGCCTTTGTTGTTTCTTTTTCCTTTTTGTGTCGGAAGAAGCTGTAGTCGTAGTTCCTTGGTCGGAAGAGTTCTTGTCCACAGCAGATGGACTACATGCGGTTATAGAGAGACCAAGAGATAAGATTCCAGCGGCAAATATTAGTTTTTTCATAAATAAAATCCTTTCTATTCGTCAATTCTCACTATAGGAAGTTGTGAAAATTGGTTATAATATCTAAAACCATCTTACTATCATAGCAAAGAAAAGGATAAGAGACAATAAAGAATAGTTTAATATTTACAAAATATAAAATTATCTTCTGCGTCTTCTCCTTCTTGCTCTTCGATGATTTCTTCCTCGCCTAGAAATAATAATGACAATAAAAATAAGAACAATGACCGCAGAGGTCGCTGCAATTATTATGTGTAGTCGAAAGCTTAGACCTTTTTTTAGAGGCATCGTCTTTTTTGAGGATGGGGAAAGACTTTTTGCTGGAAGATCCTCAGAATTTTCATTGCCATCGGATCCTGGGGCAACCATTTGGGCAGGGTCATTGTCTGCTGCCTTTGGGGCGGCCTCGGCCGAGGTATACTTGGCATTGGTCTTTGCATTGCTGAGCAAATAGTCTGTACCGATGGCGTGGTCATCATAAAAGTAGGTAATGCGTGCAATGGCATTGTCTGGATCAGTTGCATTGGTATCATAGCTAATTTGTGTTGTCGTATCGGCCATAGATGCATCTTGTGGCAGTGTCACTGTGCGACTTTTGTCCGTAGTGAGCATATTTGAAGGACCATTTTTGGTCTTGACCAATTCAATATTTTGCATAACATTGCCATAAGCATTGCCAGCGTCAGAAATCTTTACGCTCTTAAAATTGGCAAAACCAAAGTCAAGGAGTGCCTTGGTGTCAGTGTAATGTGTCATATGGCCATTTAAAATGACCGTGATGAGCTTTAAATCATTGCGCTGTGCACAGGTAACGAGCGTATTTCCTGCTAAGCTAGTAAATCCAGTTTTTCCGCCGATAATGCCCTCGTAGTGGAGCGGATTATTTCGCTTTAACATAGAATGATGGCTGTAGATGGTCTGCCCCGCAGGAACCCAGCGGCTGGCAGGCAATTTATAGTAGGTGGTCGAATCAATTTCCACAAATTTTGGATTATTAAATGCTGCACGGCAAATTAAGGCATAATCATAGGCAGTGACATAGTGATTTGGATTGTTGAGACCACTTGGGTTGGCAAAATGGGACTCTGTACATCCTAGCTCCTTAGCACGCTGATTCATAATGTCCACAAACTTATCTATACTGCCGGCATAATACTCGGCGAGTGCATTGGCTGACTCATTGGCTGATTTTAATAAAAGAGCATAGAGAGCATCCTTTACTGTGATTTTGTCTCCGACATCAAAGCCTGCACTTGAAGAATTTCCCTCGACATTAAAGATGGCGTTGTGAGAGAAGGTCAAGGTGTCATTGAGATCACAATTTTCGATAATAATGAGTGCTGTAAGAATTTTTGTAATGCTGGCAGGATAATACGGTGTATGTATATTTTTGGCGTAGAGAATGGCACCAGAATTTGCATCCATCAAAATTCCACCCTCTGCAGCGATATCAATATTTGTTGGCCAGGCAACGGCAGCATAGCTTGCGTCTGGAGTGATGCCAAAAAATAAAATGGCAATGGCCAATAAAAAACTAGTGAGTCGTTTTGCAAATCTCATAAGTAAGATCCTTTCGTTATAGATAGACCAAAAAACACGGTCTATGTTATTATAGACCGTGCTTTTTACTTAGTAAAGTTTTTATTTGCTTTTCTATTGCTGCGGTTGACTGTCCATGCGAGGACAAAGGTGAGGCCAACAAGTACAGCATAAAGAATGCCAATATTTCGAGCTGTGTCCATAAAAAATGGCTCGGGTACAATGTTGATCAAGCGGTCAGTACTTGGATCCAATTGCCACAAATCATTGCGAAAGAAAATATGGTGAAAGAGAATAAAGTACTTTGTAAAATTTGTCGAGATCACCGTAGCCAAGACGGCAATCAATGCAAAAAATAAAATTGAGCCAATGAACATTGTCTTTGAAACCGTTCTTCTTAGCTTTGCTCCTGTACATTTCATAAAGATAAGAGAAAAAAGGATAAAGCCAATAAGCACTCTTCTCAAAAAGATGGCACCGACAAAGAGATTTCGGACATCGACCATATGGGCAATTTCACGTTCATTAAAAAAAGAAACATTCTTTTGACCATCAATGGTTGTGGTGATGTCAGAGAGATTCTCTTTGTCGCCATGGAGATAGCTCATCATTTGATTGGAAACATCCAATAGGTCATCCATATTCATAGAAACATCGTTGGTGACATCATATTTACTGTATTCATATCGAAAGTAGCCAGGCATCCAATAGACAATGGCTTCAATGGATGTGAATAGGAGGATAATCATCAAAGAAAAGGCGATGAACAATCCGAGGATACTGTGAACAATCCTCATCCGCATTAACCCTTCATTTGCTTGATGACTTTTAGTCTTGTAAATTCCTCACGTTCCTTTTCCTCAAGGGCATTGGTAATATTCTTTGTAATGGTCTCGTAGGCAGGAATCGTAATATTTTTCAATGCATTGGCACGCTTTTGTGTCTTTTTGATATTGCTGGCCAAACGATACGCTGCGTTTTCAATCATAGACAGGCGAACCGTTAAGTTCTTTACCTTTTGAAAGTTTTCACGTGCAATATCCAGACTCTCTCTGGATGAGTAGTAGGCATAGACAAGATCTGGTGCTCCGACTTTGCATTCAACAAGTGGAATCTCTGTACCCATAACACTTCTTGTCTTAATGCGAACGCCATTTTCTACAGGAACAGATGCGGCAATATCCTCGACATAGTCAATACCAAGCTCAATATTTGCCTGTTGGAGGGCGGCATAGGCCGCCGTAAAGGTTGTATCAATCTCTGTCTGAATTTCCTTTGCCTGCTCTGTCAAATTCATTAGCTCACGGATTAAAATATTCCTCTTTTTGTCCATCAGGCCATAGCCCTGACGAGCAAGAGCCAGAGAGTTCTTTGTTGCAATAAGATTTCCCTTTGTTGGAAAGACATTCATATTCATAGGCTATTCCTCGTCTGGATTCGCATCCAAATCTGTCAAAATATCTTCTACAATGTCGCCATCGGCATTGATCTTTGTCTTCTTGTAATATTGGTCAAGTACTTTGGTATCAATACGGTCAAGCTCTGCTCTTGGCATAAGTCCAAGGAGTTGCCAGCCGATTTCCAAGGTATCGAAAATAGTTCTGTTTTCTTCTTTTCCCTGTCCAATAAATCTCTTTTCAAATTCTCGACCAAAGAGCAAATAGGTTTGATCAGTCTCAGAAAGCTCATCTTCACCGATAACGGAAGCGAGTGCTCTAGCATCTCCAACTTTTGCATAGCAGGAGAAGAGCTGATTGGCAACATCTTGATGGTCTTTTCTTGTAAATCCTTCACCGATACCATCCTTCATCAAACGGGATAGAGATGGCAATACGCTGATTGGAGGATAAATCGATTGACCATTTAAGTTTCGATCAAGTACGATCTGTCCCTCCGTGATGTAACCTGTAAGGTCAGGGATTGGGTGAGTGATATCGTCATTTGGCATGGTCAAAATTGGAATCTGTGTCACTGATCCATTGACACCAGAAACAATACCTGCACGCTCATAAATTGTAGCAAGCTCTGAATAGAGGTAGCCAGGGAAACCTTTTCTTGAAGGAATCTCGCCCTTAGAAGAGGAAACCTCACGCATCGCCTCGGCAAATGAAGTCATATCCGTGAGAATAACCAGAATATGCATTCCTTTTTCAAAGGCAAGATACTCTGCCAGTGTCAGAGCAACTTTTGGTGTGATCAAACGCTCAACAACGGGATCATTGGCAAGGTTGATAAAGGTGGCCACATGGTCACTAACACCACTTTCCTCAAATGTTCTCTTAAAGAAATCGGCAACATCGTGCTTTACACCCATAGCGGCAAAGACAATGGCAAATTTTTCATCGCTGTTGGCATCATCGCCAAGAGAGGACTGGCGAACAAGCTGTGCAGCAAGTTCATCATGTGGAAGACCGTTTCCAGAAAAGATAGGAAGCTTCTGTCCACGAATCAAAGTCATCAATCCGTCGATGGCACTGATACCTGTACGGATGTAGTTTCTTGGGTACTCTCTTGTTACAGGGTTAAGAGGTTTTCCATTGACATCTAAGATCTTATCGGCATTAATTGGACCGAGATCGTCGATTGGCTGACCGAGACCGTTAAATGTTCGACCAAGCATATCGGCAGATACTCCGATTTCCATTGGATGTCCTGTAAGTCTTTGTATGTGTATTTCTAAGTGCCATACCTTCAGTTCCTTCAAAGACCTGAATTACAGCTTTGTCGTCATTAATCTCTACGATACGACCGAGTTTTTTGTCCTTGCCATTGACATCCATCTCTACGATTTCGTCATAGGCTGCGCCCTTTACGCCCTCTAGGACAACAAGAGGGCCATTTATAGAACTGAGTCCAAGATATTCGATAGCCATAATTATGCCCTCCTATGCATTCTTTTCCAGGATACTGTCGTAGAAGCGATCAATATCTTTTTTGTAATCGTCAAACATATCCAAGCGATCATTTGGAATATCGTACTTGATAGAAATTAATTTATCCCAAATAGGATCTTCTTTTAAGATAGACATTGGCATACTCATATGTACAAGGGAACGAGCCTTCTTGTAGAGATAGAGAATGACATCCATCATCTTAAATTGCTTTTCTAGTGGAACACAGGTATCGTCCTTGTGGAACGCATTTGCTGAAGGAAGCCAACACGAATTACCTTGGCGATATCAAGAATTAGTTTCTGATCATCAGGCAATACATCAGCACCAATCAACTTAACAATCTCCATCAAAGAAGCTTCCTGATTGAGAAGGTAAACCAATTGATTTCTGTAATCTACAAAGTCCTTGTTGACATGCTCTGTGTACCAAGGAGCAAGGTCAGTCAAATACTCAGAATAGGAGTCAAGCCATTGGATGGCAGGGAAATGTCTTGCGTAGGCAAGATTTTTATCCAGTCCCCAGAAGCAGCGAACGAAACGCTTAGTGTTTTGTGTAACTGGCTCAGAGAAATCACCACCCTGTGGGGATACAGCTCCGATAATGGATACGGAACCCTCAGATCCATTTAAGTTTTGCATCATTCCAGCACGCTCATAGAAAGCAGAAAGTCTGGAAGCTAGATAAGCAGGGAAACCTTCCTCGGCTGGCATTTCCTCAAGACGACCAGAGAGCTCTCGAAGAGCCTCTGCCCAACGAGAAGTAGAATCCGCCATAATGGCAACATCATAGCCCATATCACGGTAGTACTCAGCGAGGGTTAGACCTGAATAGAGACTGGCCTCACGGGCAGCCACAGGCATATTTGAAGTATTGGCAATCAAAGTGGTTCTGTCCATCAATGGATTGCCCGTCTTTGGGTCGATCAATTCGGAGAACTCCTCAAGAACCTGAGTCATCTCGTTTCCACGCTCACCGCAACCGATGTAGATAATAATATTGGCATCAGACCACTTGGCAATCTGGTGCTGAGTCATAGTTTTACCTGTACCAAATCCACCAGGGACAGCGGCTGTACCGCCCTTAGCTAATGGGAAGAGCGTGTCGAGGATACGCTGACCTGTAATTAGGGGAACAGATGCAGGGAAACGCTTTGCTGTTGGTCTTGGCACACGAATTGGCCAATGCTGAGTCATTGTGATTTCTTCTGTTGAGCCATCATAGTGGCGAAGAGTCAAAATGGTCTCGTTGATGGTGTATTCTCCATCACTTACGACATCTTCAACATATCCTTCTTTGTCTGGAGCAAGCATAACCTTGTGCAAGATCGCAGGAGTCTCCTGTACCTCGGCAATAATAGATCCGCCGAGCAAATGGTCACCTTTTTCACAGTAATATGTGCCTGCCATTTCTTCTTTGTGTCCAAAGATTCGACACTGATACCGCGGGAAATATAGGCTCCGCCTTCCTTAGCGATCTCTGAAAGTGGACGCTCAATACCATCAAAGATATTATTTAAAATACCAGGTGCCAATGTGACGCTGACTGGTGCGCCAGTTCCCTCAATTGTTTCACCTGGTTTAATTCCGCTTGTTTCTTCGTATACTTCGACAATTGTAAAGTCTGTTGTCAGACCGATGACCTCGCCAACGAGTTTTTCCTTGCCGACATAGACCATCTCGTGCATAACAAATCCGACATCACCTGCCGTTTTTACAATTGGTCCATTGATGGATACAATGGTTCCTATTTTATTCATTGTTATTACCTCCAAGGTCAAAATGGAAATCCTTCTTTGCTTCTTGCAGCTTCTTTTCAAAGGAATGATCAATCAATATATTCTTATGTGGGATAACCGCTCTGGTGCCGCCCATAAAAGAATATTCGCTGATTTGAATTTTCTCTCGGTATTGAGGAGAGAGATGAGAGAGCAATTTCTCATCTGCAGGATCGATGTAGATGTGTACTTCGTCTTTGCCTGCAAATTGAATCGCCTGTGCAATTTGTTTTTCAAGGAGCAGAATATATTCAGATGTAGTCATAAACTGCTCAAGTTTCTTTTGTAATTGTTCGAAAATTTCATTCGTCAATTCATCTTGTTTGCAGCCGAGTAAACGGCGAAACTTCACTTGCTCGAGAGCGAGTTGCTTATTGCCCTCTCGGTGAATTTTCTCCTCCTCGATTTTTAATTGCAATTGTGCACGTCTTGTATTTTCGTGCTTGTGATCTTCAAATGTCTTTTCAAGTGCAGAGCTATATTCATCAATGATTTGCTTTGCACGTGTATTGGCATCTGCAATACAAGCTTCGTGGAAATGCTGTAATTTTTCTTCGGTTGTCAAAGCGATCACCTGCTTTCTGTAAAGTTATAGCTTTAAGCCAATGGCTTCGTTGACGTAATCTGTAATAAATGTTGGTTTGCGTCCCGTACCATGTCTGTCAGGAATATCAATAAAGAGTGGCAGCTTGTGTTCGAGCTTGACGGCATTGACAAGATCAGGATACTCCCTAGAGAACTTTTCTGTAAGAAGGATGACACCAATCTCTTTGTCGGCAAGGGCCAAGCTAAAGGCTTCCTTTAGCTCGGCTTTTGTGTGGACTAAGCTGCCCTCGATACCAACGAGTCGCATTCCTGTCAGCGTATCATGGTTGTCGCTGATCAGATACATTTTCATTGTAATACGACCTTTCTAAAATCAATTATAAACGACCAAGAATCATGAATGCGATGATCAAACCGTAAAGACAAACACCCTCTGCAAGACCTACAAAGATCAATGACTTACCAAGAATGCTAGAATCCTCACTAATTGCACCAAGAGCAGCACTTGCAGCAGCAGAAACGGCAATACCACCACCGATACATGCAAGACCAACACTAGCAGCAGCAGCAATGTAACCTAAACCAGTAGCACTAGCAGCCTCGCCAGCAGCCTGAGCAGCCTGAGCGTTTCCACTAAAGATCATTGCAGAAGTGAATAACATCACGCCAAAGAACAAAACAAGGTTGGAAACTAAAAGCTCTCTTGTAGCGACCACGGTTCTTCTCGCCAATAGCATATGCACCAAATGGGATAGCAATGCTCAACAATAATGCAACAGATAATGTGATTTTAACTAATGTACTCATAACTTTTCTCCTCTAAATGAAAATATTATTTTGTTTCTTTACCATAAGGCAAAAATGCCTTACCAGTACCATGATAAAATCTTGAGAATAGCTCGTAATACTCAAGACGAAGAACCTGAATACCAACAATCAGACCCTCCATACCGCAGACAAAAATGTTACCAAATACAACGACAATCCAATTGATATGTCCGCTCTCCGCACCTGCAAGCATCAGCACAACCTGCATCATTGCGGCATGGCTGACAGCAAAGGCACCGACCCTGACAAAGGAAAGGGTGTTGGAAAAATAGCTAAGCAAAACCTCAAACATTTCAAAGAAGCCTTGAACAAAGAACATTCCCTTTTCTTTTGGCATAATTTCTGCGTGCTTTTCCACTATATTGCTTAAAGGTTCTTTGAAGAAGATAACAAGTAGTGGAATGATAAACATAATAGCCAAAACGACACCACCTGGAAGTGTGTGTCCAGACATAAATAAAACAATGGTCACAATGGCAGCAGCATAAAATACCATACCGGCAATGCCATTGGTATCAAATAAGGCTTCGCCTGGCTCCTTAAAGCGCAGACGGTTGATGACATTGAGAAGCATTGTCAATAGGATAATGCCCATTCCCAATGCGATGGAAACAATAAACACGGTGTTGAGGTTTCCGACCATTGGAAGTGTCATCATAGCCTGTGTTGGTCGAAGCCAAAGCGGCTTGATAATATCCTCAAATCCAAAGAAACTACCAAACAACAGACCAAAAATAATGGAGAACACACCGCAGCGTCCGATAATGGAGGCTAGGCGGGAGTGTTTAAACTTACCAAGTAAGAGTCCACCGAGTAAGAGTACCAGTCCCTGTCCTGCATCACCAAACATAAATCCAAATAAAATAGAATAGGATATGGCAATGAGTGGCGTAGGATCAATTTCTTCGTAGGCGGGCATACCATACATTTCGACAAACATTTCATATGGCTTAAATAGTGTATTGTTTTGCAGTTTTGTCGGTGGCTTGCTGACAACATCAGCGTGATCTCTCTCAACAATACAAAATGTATCTGGCTCATTAGCAAGTTCCTTATCCAGAACTTTTGCTGCACTCTGTGTCATCCAGCCACAAAGGATATAAAACTCTCTTGTGCCTTTCTTTGTGCAGGCAGCGAGTTTTCTTACATTGAAGTTGAGGTTGAGTTTTTGAAGTTGTGCATAAGCACTGGCTAGATCTTCTTTCTTGTCCTGCAAAAGCTGTTCGATTTCATCGTCAATGCCTTGAATCTTTTTTCTTCTTTCGTCAATTTGTGCCTGCAATTTATTGGCGGCTTCAATAGGTGTTCCGTCAAATCCTTCTGGCAAAAACAGGCGTTCAAAATGTAAAGAAGCATAGATCGCATCCATCTTGTCAGCAATTGATTCAGGAACAAAATACACACCCCAGACCTCGCCGTCGACTTCCTTACACTTATAGAAGATACTGTCGATGTCATCGTAAATAAATTCCTTTAATTTTATAAAATTTTCTCTGGTGATGTGACCAAAGCGAAATTTTATAAATTTAAATTGAAAAATTGTATTGACATCATAACGCAGACCAATAAAATGCCCGATTTGTTCGAACTTGGTTTGAAGCTCAGAAAGCTCTTTCTCAGTTGCTTCCTTAATTTGCTGGAGTGCATCGACCTTTTTCCCCAATTTCTTTACAATCTCCTTTGCACCATCGCCAGAGAGTGCACTCGACTCGGGGATATCGATGTGGTCAAAGGACGACATCAACACTTGTGCATGATCAAGCTCCGCTTTATAAGGGTTTTTCTCTGTGTAAGTATGAAGTCCATAGGAGCCTTTGATTTCTGTAAAGGCATTTTCAAATTGAATATCATACTTTGACAGGTGAGTGTCGATTATTCTATCAATATCATCCTTTGGACCGGTGATACTTAAGAATTTCATTTTTTCGATCATTCTGAGGACCTCCTAGAGTTTTGTTTTAGAATGTCCGACATTATCTGATCGGCAGGTAGACCGTAGCGAACGGCCTCTATGGTACTGACAATTCGATTGATTTCTCCTTCCTTATGGAAGAGATAGGAGTTAATAAGGGCAATAGAATATGGATTATTCTTTGCAGTCATTTGATAAATCTTACTTAGAACAGCTGAATAGAGCTTCTCTAAGTCGAAGTTGTCAGTAAATAGTTTTGCTTCGAGCTTCCCGTAGTATGTCGACTGCAAGACAGCTTCAAACTCCTCCTGTGTTCCAGCCTCTACAAGTGCCTTAATTTCAGGGGCATGTAACTTGTAGTAGAGTGGTATGAGCAACGAGTAGATATAGTTATTATCTAGGTGATAATAGCGCTTTGAACGATAAATCCATTGTAGATTTAACATATCCATTCGAGAACCAAAGGTCGCCGTGAGAAATTGGCGTTCGGATTTTCCAAGATACTTCTCCTTCAAAGTCCATATCCTCTTGAAGTAAAGCTGATCAATATGAAGCTCATAATCAAATAGTGTAGTACCTTCTTGTTGGAACAATTTATTTAGGTCATCATAGTACGAACTGCCTTTGATGGCCTCGATAAATTCAGAGAGAGTTTGCGCGGCAAGCAATGCATCCATATCAAGATGAGAGTGCTTGCGAAAGAAATCAATACTACCTCTTAGGTCAATATCAATATTCTTCTGATTAAAGCATGCACGGAGAGCTCGCTTTAAAATGGCAATTTCATAGTGCATAAAGTAGAGTTCAAGAAACTTTCTCTGTTTAGTATTTGCAAAGCGGTAGAGCTTTGCAAAATCACTGTACTTTTGTGTGAGTAAAATTCGCTCAATGTCTTTTCTGTGCAGTGTTTCCGGATCTGTACCCTGAAAGGCATTCGCATAGGGGCTATGCTTTTCGAGTACAGTCAAAGCTTCTGTGACAGAGGATGACTCGGCGATTTCTTTAAAATCACTGTCTGTCAGCAACTTCCCCTGCATCGCACGAATCTTTGTAGAAATCGCGCTATAAGCAATTAATTTTTGCATATTCTACTCCTTTGTCATTTGTGTAAATAATTTGTCAATATAGGAGTCTTTTTTTTTCTTGAAAACATCTTCGATGTTTTTCAATTCAGCTTCAGATTTTGCTTTTTGCTCTGCAAGATTTTTGCTAATGGTGTTTTGCATCTCTGTGCGGAGTTTTTGAATCTTTTGCTGTGTTTGCTCTGCCAGTTCCTTGTCCCAAAGTTTTGTCTTTTGATCCATTTGGGCGGCCAGTTCTTTTTTCTTGGCATTAGCAGCTTCGATAATACCAGATGTAGACTCTTCAATGTTGGAGAGCTCACCTATAATTTCATTCATACACATCCTCCTTTCTTCAGAGATTGATATAAATACTACATACAATAATTATCATAGACTTTTTAAAAAAAAAGTAAATAGAAAAAGTGCACAATAAGAAAAAAAGACAGAAAATAAAATACTTCAACTTCACTATAAATGTTGGCTATAAATTTATTGGGGAACAATATATTTGCGTGAAACATAAGCGGCATTTTCACCATAGGAAATTTCGCACCAGTTGGCATCATAGTCTTGAATTACTTCAATTTTACTTCCTTTGGGGAGAGTAGCTATAATTTCCCCATCCATAGAAGGCAAACGGCGTACATTTAAATTGGCGGTTGTAAAATAGAATTTTTGAACTGGAATGGCTTTTGTGGTTGTCACCGTGGTTTGTACAATTTCTATTGTATTATTTTTGTGCAGAAAAATTCGAATAGTCACAAAAATTATAATAGCCATGAAAATAACAAATACAAAAATTTCTAAAAAAGTAAAGTGTTCCCGATGTAATCTCCTTGATGTTGGGTGAGAGATATAGGAGCGACGCTGTTTTTTATTTGGGGTGGTCTGCATCATTAATTCATGATAATTTTCAATTTCTTGAAGTAGAAATCGTTCGGCCTTGAGGGCATTGGCACTACTTGGAGTGTTTTCCTTATTCAGAGTAATTTTTCTGATTGCGTGGAAATGATCCTGTGTTTCAAATGAAAGAATGTCAGAGAGAGCATCAATGCGGTCAGAGAGGTCTTGACCATGGACATTGTATTTTTGACAGAGATCATCAACCATCATTTCGAGGAGTTGTCTGGATTTTGCTATGGCAAGAGCATAGTTTTTTTCTTGAATGGAAAGCTCCATTTCTCGCTGTAGGCGAAGAACTTCAGAATGAATTGTTCCCATATTTGCCTCCTGTGTATTTTTTCTTCCTATTTATATTGTACTAGATTATATTATACTAGAAATTGGCTTGTATGAATACCGTTTACAATGTTAAGATATAAAAGAAAGAATGAGAGGTAAAAAATGAGACTTAGACATATTCCAGGTTGTGAGGAATTTATTGCAAGTAGTGAGGATTGCATTAGTGGTGAGAGGGTTAGCGCATATAAGGGACGGTGGGATGAACTCTTTGGAAAAAAGGCCAAGTTGTATATTGAAATTGGAATGGGAAAGGGTCAGTTTATTCGGGGAATGGCTGATCGAGACAAAGAAATCCACTTTATTGGCATTGAGCGATATGAGAGCGTTTTGATGAAAGCATTGCAGAGAAAACATCAATTTGAAGAAGAGAATGGAAAGTATAATAATCTCTTTTTTATGTGTGTGGATGCAAAGAAATTGGGTGAGTGCTTTGCAAGAGGAGAAGTGGATAAGATTTTTTTGAACTTTTCTGATCCATGGCCAAAGGCTAGATATGCAAAGCGCAGACTGACCTCTCCAGATTTTATGGCTGTGTATGACCAAATTTTAAAGGAAGATGGTGTTGTCGAGTTTAAGACCGACAATGTGGATTTATTTGCCTATTCTTTGGAAGCAATTCCAGAGGCTGGATGGGAGATTATCTATCAGACAACAGACTTTCATGCTCAGCCAGAGTGTGTTGACAATATTCTGACAGAGTATGAAGAAAAATTCTCAAAGCGAGGACAAAAGATTTGCAAGTTAATTGCAAGAAGAAAAAAGTAAAATAAGCTCTGCAAAAGGCAATTGCTTTTGCAGAGCTTATCTTATTTATTATTTGAAACGAGAGATTGTAAAAATCTTACTGTTGTGTAGGCAACAAGACAGATTGCAATTATCGTTTCAATCAGTACAAATGGCTTGAGTGCAGGTAATGCACACATTTTCATTGTTTGTTTTGTTGCAATTGCACTGATGACAAATGGGAAGGTAAATGCTGCATAGCTAGGATAAAATGGAAGTATCAAACAGCGAATAGCCTGAACCAGTGCAAAAATATAGAGGATGCTTGCCACCACAAGTAGGACAAGTACCAAAGTTTTTGATTTATTGGCAACAGATTGAATGTAACCAGCGATAACGAGGCTAGTTGGTGCAGCATAGATACAAATTAATGGCTTTGCTGGTTCTGGCACAGGGCACTTGATATAGCGAATAGTGACCACAACAAGCAAAATAATCAGGGTCACAAGACCAAAATAGGCAGCAAAAGTACCAAATGCCTGTTGTTTAAATGCTGGTGCACTCACAGAGGCCGCCGCAATACCAACATAGACAATGTACCAACTGGCAAATACCTTTTTTAAGTCGAACTTCAAAACAAAGCGAAGTGTAAAGAAGACGATCAATAAAATATGAAGCAAGACACCAATCCACCACAACAAAAGACCTAATGGTGCAGATAAAGGCTTTAAGTAGGTTGCAAGAAGCATCAAAGCCATTGGAAAGGTTGCTGCAACACTCGCTTGTATTGGATTTTCAAAATCCTTTACAATATCTTTTGGATAAAGGCAAATCTTTAAGAGACATAGAATCAAAAAGATAGTGGCCAGTAGGCCACAAAATGCTCTCAATCCCTCGGAATAACTTTGTAATAGATTGCCAAGAGCAGCTAATCCAAGCATAACAGCTGCAAATGGAATGGAAACCTTCTTAATGATGGTCATGGATCATCCTCCGTAAATTAAGCAGGGTTTTTTTCTGCATCAAGATTTTCAACACCAAGTTCGCGACAAACCATATCGGCAACCTTCCAAGCTGCAAGACCTGTGTATCGAATACATTGTTCCTTGTGCTCGCCTTTGCCCATGTCAAATTCTCTAGTTAGGACTCTACAGCATGCCGAATGCTTTCCATTGGCTTCTTTAAACCAGCTGTGAAGTTCGTTGGAAAGTTCCATACACTTTACCACCTTTGGATCCTTTGGACCATTTTGTTCTGTTCGTCCAAAGAACATACCTAAGGCCATAATGCCACCATTTAGTGCACCACACATACATCCAGATCTACCTGCACCAACAGACATACCTGAAGACATAGCGATGACTTCATCAGGAACATCGAGATCGAATCCCTTTTTGATAGCGGACATCAGAGCTTCACAACAAAAATATCCTCCGCGATAGAGTTCCTCAGCTGATTTTTGAATCTCCCTTGGACTTGCACTTTGAGCAATATGCATATTTATTTCCTCCTCATAAAAAATAAATTATTTACCTTGTACATTATAATATGAATTTCATAAAAAGAAAAGGCAAAATAGAAAAATAAAAAGTTAAAAAAAAAGACAAAAAAAGTGTTGACATTTTGATGGCTATACGGTATTATTATGACTGTGTCACGGAGCACAAGAAAAAACAACAAAGATAAGCACCTTTAGCTCAGTTGGTAGAGCAGTAGACTCTTAATCTATTTGTCCAGGGTTCGAGTCCCTGAAGGTGCACTAAGAAGCCTTTTTTCAAGACGACGAGAGCTTGGGGGATGGCTTTTTTGCTATTCTAAAATAAAGTTCATAAGGTGGGGAGGGATTCTCAATGAGAGCCCCTCCCCTTTGTGATTTTATTTATGAAAATTCGAAAATAGCCACGCCATATGGTGCCAGTGGATATTTAACATGGTATGGTTGGTGGTCACACTCTCCTTTTACGGCTTTAAATGGAATAGGCTTTTTATTGACCAGAGAATAGGAGCCATGGAGTTGATCGAGTATCAAACGATAAGTTCCTTTTTTTGGAACACCGACCATATAATCTTCTCGATTCATTGGTGTAAAGTTAATGACAAAGAGAAGATTCTTCTTTTTCTTCTTATTATATCGAACAAAGGAGAAGATGGAGCGGTCAGCATCGTCGGCATTGATCCATGAAAAACCATCCCAACTATCATCTAGCTCATACATACAGGAATATTTTTGATAAATATGAAGAAGTCCTCGATAGAAATTATTGACATCTCTGTGTAATGGCTCATCAATCAGATACCAATCGAGGGACACCTTTTCATCCCATTCGTGGAATTGGGCAAAATCCTGCCCCATAAAAAGGAGTTTCTTTCCAGGATGTCCCATCATAAAGGCATAACCGCATTTGAGGTTGGCAAATTTATCCTCATAGATGCCAGGCATCTTGTTGATCATGGAACACTTTAAGTGGACGACTTCATCGTGGGATAAAAACCAAAATAAAAATTCTCACTTGTCGCATAAGACATACTAAAAAGTCATCTTATTGTGATTATATTTTTCTAAAGTACGGATCAAGTTTCATGTACTCAAGGAAGTCGTGCATCCAGCCCATGTTCCACTTAAAAAGTAAAGCCAAGACCGTCATCTTCAGGGGTATGAGTTACCTTTGGCCAAGCTGTGGACTCTTCGGCAATAATCATCGTGCCATCTTTTCTGCCTGCAATTAGGGAATTGAGGTGCTTAAAGAATTCAATGGCCTCTAGATTTTTTTATTTCCACCATATTGATTTGGCACCCATTGGCCATCTTGGCGACCATAATCGAGGTAGAGCATGGAAGCAACAGCATCCACACGCAGACCATCGATGTGGAAATCATTTAGCCAGTAGAGTGCATTGGCAATGAGGAAATTCTTGACTTCCGTCTTTGTGTAGTCAAATACCTTGGTTCCCCAATCAGGGTGTTCGCCCTTGCGAGTATCTGCATATTCATATAGTGGTTCTCCATCAAAATTGGCAAGACCAAAGGCATCCTTAGGGAAATGGGCAGGAACCCAATCGAGAATGACACCAATCTTTTTATTATGTAGGTAGTTAATCATGTACTGGAAGTCTTCCATGGATCCATAGCGAGAGGTTGGGGCATAGTAACCGGTTACCTGGTACCCCCAGCTTCCATCAAATGGATATTCTGCGATGCCCATTAACTCGACATGGGTGTAACCCATGTAGTTGAGGTATTCAGCTAGCTGATGAGCGAGTTCTCTGTAATTTAGACATCCATCGAATTCTACATTGTCGTTTTTCTTCCAAGAGCCTAAATGACATTCATAGATACTCAGTGGCTGGTGGCGGATTTCTACTTTTGCTCTTTGAGTCATCCACTTGTCATCAGACCAAACTAAGGATTCAGGTTCAATTGTAGTCTTTGATGCTGTGCCAGGTCGATATTCTGAGGCTCTTGCGTAGGGATCAGCCTTGAAGATGATTTCACCATTCTTTGCTTGGATGGCAAACTTATAGAGTTCGTTGAGACCAAGATTAGGAACAAAAACCTCCCATACACCCGAAGTATAGAGTGTTTGCATAGGTGTTGCAGTGGCATCCCAGTGATTAAAATCTCCGACAAGATGAACAGAGATGGCGTGAGGAGCCCAGACGGCAAAGTACATACCTGATGTACCATTGATTGTGCAAGCGTGGGAACCAAGCTTTTGGTAGATATTATAATGTGTTCCCTTGCCAAAGAGATAACAATCATCTCGGCTAATAATTTGTAAACCCTTGTTTTCTATCATAACGAAACCTCCGCATCAAATATGTATATCAATATAAGCCTATTCTACTACAAAAAGCTAAAAAAAGCACTAAAAATTAAAAAAAATATTGACAAATATAGTAAATATGATATATGATATAAATAATAAATCTAGTTTATTCTTTCCCGTTTGGGAGCAATTTCCATATTTTTATAATTTCATATTTAAACTAAATGCAGACAAGAGATAATGTCTTATGTTTGGAATTTTTAGGGAGGTGATTCTTTGAGACATATCATTGCAATTATTGACAGTGATGAACGCTATGGCAAAAAATTGTGTGCATATCTCAACGCGAAGGGAAGAATTGATTTTGGTATTAGTTATTTTCCAGATATCCAATGCTATCAAGAGAGTGCACCGACATTTCAGACCGAAATTTTATTGATTGAAGAGAAACTCTATTCCAGTGTGGGGTCTATGCCTCTTCCAGAGACAACTATTGTACTCTTAGAGGATGACTTTGTGGGGAGAGAGATTGATGTCAGGGGAATGAAAAAGTATGTCAATGTTGAGAACTTTCTCCATCATATTTTGACAAACTATCAGCCGACAAAGGACAAGTCCTTAGAGAAAATAGAGAAGGAAGAAGTTCAAATTTTTGGGGTGTTCTCGCCCTATGGTCGATGTGGAAAGACAAGCTTTGCAATTGCACTCTGTGCAGAGTGCGAAAAGATGGCTCCAGCACTCCTTGTGTCCTTTGATGAATATTCGGGACTTTTGAGGGAAGCAGGACAGGAGTATCCAAAAGATTTATCGGATATTTTATACTGCTATCGGCAGGAGCAATATGCTTGGGAAAAGTTGGGAATGGCTGTGTATACAAAAAATACTTTACATTATATTCCGCCAGCGAGATATCCTGAAGATATTGTAGAACTTGGGATTGAGGAAATTGAGAAATTACTCCTTCGCATGGCCTATGAAAGTCAGTATCATACGGTGATTGTTGATTTTGGCAGTCTTGGCAAGAGGGCTTGTGATCTATTTCGAATTTGTGAAAAGGTCTATATGCCAATTCCAAGGGAAAACGATGGTCGAATGGAAGAATTTTTTTCCTATCTCGATGAGACAGGAAGGGAGAAGTTAAAGAAAAAGTTGGAAGAAATTACCTTGCCAAGTGAGCATGGAGAGAAAAGTATTTCTTCACTATTGATTTCGCCAGTGGCTGCACTAGCAAGGGAAGTGTTGAAGGGAGTGAATATGGGGTGAATGAACTATTTGTGGCTCTCTTACTTGGAGGGGCAGCTTGTATGGATCTGATTGACAAAAAGATCAAAAATATTTGGCTTTTGTTTTGGCTTGGCACAGGCGTTGTCTATAATGGGCCAAAGTTCTTTATTGCAGTTATTATTAGCTTTATTCCACTATTTTTGCTCTACAGATTTCGAATGGTGGGGGCCGGAGATGCCAAATTAATTATGCTTCTCTGTGGCTTTTTAGGTCTTTTTGAAGGAGCAGGTGTGGTATTTGTGGGAATGTGTTTTGCTGCAATCTATTCTTTTTATCTACTATATTCTAAAAAAATTCTATTTTTGCGCCTGTGCTATTTCTTTTCATTTCTCAAAATAACAATACAAACAAAGAAGATAGGGCATTACTATGAGGTGGGGCGAGATGATCCACAGCTCAGTATTGCCATGGCACCGTGGTTTTTATGTGGTTTTTTCGTCTGGAGGTTGATTAAAATATGGATGATCATATAGAAGAACGCCTACACAAAGAATTATCAGAAAAGTTGACAGATTACAGAAATTTGACCGATATACAATTGATGGAAATTATTGATCATTGTGTGTTAGAAGAGGCAAAAAAGATGTATTTGCCATTGAAAAAAAAGGTCGAACTTCGAATGGCATTATTTGACTCATTTCGAAGGCTGGATATTTTGCAGGAATTAATTGACGACAAGGATATCACAGAAATTATGATCAATGGCACAGAGAATATCTTTGTGGAAAAATCGGGACATATTGTGCGATGGGACAAACGCTTTAAGAGCAATGAGCAATTGGAGGATATGATCCAAAAAATTGTTAGTTCTGTAAATCGAAGTGTCAATATTTTTACTCCGATTGCTGATGCGAGACTGGAAGATGGGTCGAGAGTTCATGTCGTTCTTCCGCCGATATCATTGGACGGCCCTATTGTGACGATTCGAAAGTTTCCTGATCCGATTAGCATGGACAAGTTAATCCGTTTTCACTCCATTACGCCACAAGCTGCACAGCTATTAAAAAAGTTAGTGCAATCAGGATATAATATTTTTATTAGTGGAGGAACAAATTCAGGAAAGACTACTTTTTTAAATGCACTTTCTGCCTATATTCCAGAAGATGAGCGTGTAATTACGATTGAGGATTCGGCAGAACTGCAATTGATGCAAATTAAATTTGGTGAGATTAGAGTCAAGAAATGCCAACAGTGAGGGGGAGGGGAAAATTAGCATTGCCGATTTAATTAAGGCGGCGTTGAGAATGAACCCAGACCGCATTATTGTTGGTGAGGTGCGAGGTGGTGAAGCACTAGATATGTTGCAGGCTATGAATACAGGTCATGATGGTTCTTTGAGCACGGGGCATAGCAATAGTCCAAAGGATATGCTTTCTCGAATTGAAACAATGGCGCTTTCTGGTGCAGATTTACCATTGCCTGCCATTCGAAGCCAGATTGCAGGTGCACTGGATATTATTGTTCATCTTGGAAGATTGAGGGATCGATCAAGAAGAGTGCTTGAAATTGTGGAAGTAGGTGAATATCGGGATGGTGAGATTGAACTTTTTCCCCTCTTTTCTTTCGAAGAGACGGGAAGTGACAGGGACAAAGTGGTCGGTTCGCTTAAGCCAGTTGGTGTGCTTAAAAACACACAAAAACTTGTCGCAGCAGGTTATCAATTATAGTGTATATACCTTTCGCCTGCGTGAATTATTGATGTATGTACTGATGGCCTTGGCTGCAGATGCTGTGATTTCCTATGTATTTTATCGAAGTGTGATTGCTTTTCTTCTTTTTCTACCTGTGACTATTATTTATCCCATCTATCAGAGGAAGATTTTGGTGAAGAAAAGAAAACAAAAGCTTGGGCTAGAATTTAAAGAAGGGATACAGATTTTGGCAGCTCTATTGAGTGCAGGATACTCCCTTGAGAATGCATTGAAGGAGAGTGTCGAAGAGATTCGCCTGATTTATGGAGAAAATAGTATGATCTTGCAGGAATTTGAGTATATGGCACATCTTGTCTATGTGAATGTTCCGATTGAAAAAGCATTTGAGGATTTTGGGGAGAGAAGTGGAATTGATGATATTCGAAATTTTGCCAAGGTTGTTCGCATTGCCAAGCGCAGTGGAGGGGAGCTGATAGGGATTATTAATCACACGGCCGGTGTCATTCATGATAAGACAAGAATAAAGGAAGAAATTTTGACCTTGACTGCAGCAAAGCGATTTGAACAAAAAATTATGAATGTGTTTCCGATTTTTATTGTTGTCTACATTGATGTTAGCTCACCAGGATTTTTTAATGCGATGTATCAGACTTTTTTTGGGCGAGTGGCGATGAGTGCATGTCTACTTAGCTATATTGTTGCGATGTATGCCTCGGCAAAGATTTTAGAGATTGAAGTCTAAGGAGGATGAGGATTGAAGGTCAAACGATTTTTTTGGAAGTGGAAGATACAAATTTTTTGTATTCTTATGGGATTTGCATTGTATTTTTTGGCAGTTCACTTTTTGACTGGGGCAGATTCTTTCTTGGTGGGCAATCAAATTCAGAGAGAAGGATATGGTCAATATGATCAAAGTTATGAGCTCTATGTGGATGGTTTGGAAGAAAAACCTGTGTTAGTTGAAGTTCCAGTATCCAGAAGAGAATATACGGCCCAAGAGGCAGAAAAAGCATTTGTGGAGTGCTTTGAAGATTTAAAAAAAGAAATTTTAGGAGAAAATAGGAGTCTATCTGAAATTTCGGGAAAGTTAAAATTGCCACAAAAAATTCCTAAATATGGGATGACAGCCCTTTGGTCGTCAGAAAACATCGATTACATTGATTCAATGGGCACAGTTTATAATGAAAATTTAAAGGAAGCTGTAAGTACAAGTTTGACCTTAGTGCTTTCGGATGGGAAACATAAGAAAGAGTTTGTGTTGCCATTGACGATTGTGCCAAGAAACTATACAACAAGTGAACAGCAGATTAGAGATTTTACGCAATATCTTGAAAATAGTGACCGTGAGCAGGTGGTCAATGACCGATTTGTTCTGCCAGAAGATTGGAATGGAAAAAAGATTCGTTATCGAAGTAAGGAGAAAACAAATTATTCCATTATATGGATGATTGGCATTTTATTTGCGGTGCTAATCTATATGCGAGATATTGTCAATCATCGGGCAAAGGTAGAAAAGCGCAGCCGGCAAGTGTTGGCCGACTACCCGGATATTGTATCAAAATTTATGGTCTTTATCGGTGCAGGTCTTTCTGTACGCACGGCTTGGGAGGCAATTGTCAATGATTACATTCGAGATCGAGAAGAAGATGGTGAAATTCACTATGCCTATGAGGAAATGGAAAAATCGCTGGTGGCATTAAAGACAGGGGTCAATGAGACAAAAGTTTATCGAGACTTTGGCAGAGCCATTGGCATTAAGCAATATATGAAATTTGCCAGTTTGTTGGAGCAAAATAGAAAGGCAGGAAATGCTGGATTAAAAGTTGCACTTAGTGTGGAGTCTCTGAGTGCATGGGATGAGCGCCTATCTATGGCGAGACGACTTGGCGAAGAGGCAAGTACCAAATTATTGGGACCTTTGTTTATTATGTTAGGGATTGTAATGCTAATGATTATGATTCCTGCATTGATGACATTTTAATATATATGCATAAGAAAGGAGGAAAAAATTATGCAAGAATTGTATCAGTTTTTCAGCGAAGAAGATGGTGTTGGTGTTATTGAGTTAGTACTCATTCTCGTTGTTTTGATTGGCTTGGTATTGATTTAAGAATCAATTGAGAAAGCTGATTGAGGCTATCTTCAAAGAAATCAACAATCAGTCCAAAGAGGTGTATTAGGCATGAAAAGAGATGGTGCAGTCACAATATTTCTTAGTTTGATATTGGTCTGTGTCAGTGCTCTTTTATGCGGCCTGGTGGAGTCAGCAAGGACCGCCGGTGTGCGATTTTATTTGCAAACGGCGGCAGACTCCTGCCTGGATTCTGTATTTAGTGAGTACAACAATGCTCTTTGGGACAAGTACCGATTGTTGCTAAGGGATTATGGAAGTGACGAAATGTTGATGGACAGATGTAAACTCTATCTCGATCCCTATGTGAAAAATTCGGGAATCTATGCATTGAAAGATCCTGAAATTGTGGTGGAGGACAGAAAGTGTGTCACCGATGATGGAGGGGCATGGTTAGAAAAAGAGATTACATCTTTTATGAAATATAAGATTGCAGGAGATGTGCTTGTTGCCAATGATCCACAAAAACTTTGGGAAAAGGTAAAAGAGGCACAATCGATGAAGAGTATCACGCAAGATTATGGCGAGCAATCAAAGCAGGCCGTGCGTGTGGAAAAGGGATTAAAGCGGATCAATGAAAGTTTAAAAGGGCAAAAAAGTGCCAAAGAAGAGGCACTCTTTGCAGCACAGAGCCAGAGTTCAAGCGCAGCTAGAGCGAAAATGGAAGAAATTCTAGAACAAGTGCATCGAATGAAGTCGCTCTCAAAAAAGTATGCAAAGGAACAGGAAAAATTTAACCAAAAGATGCAAACAATCAAAGGAGAACACAGTGAGGATTGGGGGCAACTTTCAGGAGAAAATCAGGGAAGATTAGAAGGAGAACTCAGTTCCTATGACAGTTATGATGAAGAGAGCAGACAAAGACAGGTACTGGTACAAACAGCCATCGATGAAGATTTGGCACTGGAAGAAAGTGTGAAAGAATTGATTGAGAAGGCAAGTTGGATTGAGGCTCAAGAAGACGAGGAGGATGAAGAGGAAGAGCACGATTATTCAGAGGACTATGAAGAACTTGCAGAGGGAATTGCAAATTTAAATATTCCTGAACTTGGAAGTAAACTTGGTGTGGAGCAGGAAGATCGAGCAGATCAATTGGAAAGGTTATTAAATTTACTCAGAGGAGATGTCTTGAGCTTAGTAATCCCGATCGATCGCACAGTCAGTCAAGCCAGCTGGAGTACGCAAAGTTGGCCAAGCAGTGTGGCTAGGACAGCTCGCACTCAGCCAGAGCCTAGTTTTATTGACACCTTATTAATTGATGAGTATGCCACAGATTTTTTCCCTGACTTTACGGATCATATCGATGATGATTGTTCATATGAACTGGAATATATTGTCAATGGAAGAAATAGTGATGCAAAAATCTGGAATTGACTTTAATTAAGATCTTGGCCATTCGAGAGGGGCTAAATTATGTGCATATTTTGATGGATCAACAAAAAATGAGTCAAGTACATGAGTTGGCAATGGCCATCGCAGGAATGTTTTGTATACCTGCTCTAGTTGGTGTGATTAGTGCATTAATTATTGGAGTTTGGGCTCTTGCAGAATCTATTACAGATTTACAGGATTTGCTTAAGGGCGAAGAGGTGAGTCTATATAAGAATGCTTCTGAGTGGAAGGTGGAATTAAATGCTCTTTTTAGTATGGAGAAAGAGGGAGTAAAGGCAGAGAAAAAAGAAAATATTTTGGGACTTAACTATGAAGGCTATATTAAGCTCATTTTATTTGTTCAAGATGGAGAGAAGAAGGACTATCGAATGATGGATTTAATACAAAGTCACATTGCGGCAACAGATAGTAGCTTTGCGATGAAAAATATGCTCTACGGAACAAAGGTCACAGTGCGTGCTAAGTCAAAGAGAGTATTTTCAAATTTGGGGATTGCCAGAGGAAGCTTTTCTGGACTTTCTCTAGAGTATGGTCTACATGTTGATGGGGTGAAAGCCTATTGATGGAAAGGAGGAGTCTGATATGCTCTCTTATTTTAAAAAATTATTTCATCAGCAATCCTATGTGGCATCAGCTCTCCAGGCAAGTGATCAAAAAGGCTGCGGTAAGAGAGCGTATCAGAAGGCTTCTGTGACCGTGGAAGCTGCCTTTGTTTTTCCAATGTTTCTCTTTTTGATGATGATTTTGTTGATTCCTCTGCGCATTATGCGTGCACAGAGAAGGATGCAGGCTGTGGTCGAATCAGTTTGCAAGGATTGTTGCCAGTATGCCTATGCAAAGTATACTCTGTTGCCGTTGGCAAGCAGTTCATTGGATGGAATTTTTAACTTGGATTCACAGGAAATGGAAGTACTAAAAAAGATGGGAGAGTATCTTCCTTATCTTGAGGGGGCAGCTCTGGGAGAATTTAGTGCCATGCGGGCAAGGGACGCTGCACAGGATCGTCACATTGAGGGAATTCATGGACTAAAAACTTCTTGTATGAGAGAAAATAATATGATTGTGATTCGCTTAGATTATCAATATCGTCTGCCTTTTTCCGTATTTGGAAAAACGAGTGTCAACCAATTTGTTGTAAGCTCAAGAAGAGCTTGGGTTGGCAAAGATGGAATGGAGCTTCCGATTGAAGGAGCAAAGAAAGAAGATGATGAGGAGATGGTCTATGTGGGACGGACAAGTACACGCTATCATCTAAGCCCAAATTGTCACTATCTAGCGAATGATGCCAGGGCAGTGAGTATATTTGAAGTGGGCAATTTAAGAAATAAGAGTGGAGGAAAATACCATGCCTGTGCACGCTGTGGTGCGGCATTGGGAAGTAGTACAGTCTATATTATGCCGTCAGGAACAACTTATCATTCTAGCTTAAGTTGTTCAGCCATTACAGCATATGTTCGAAAGGTAAAAAAATCAGAGGTAGAATACTTGGGCGTGTGTTCCTATTGTGGAGGTGTACATTGAAAATTGTAGATTTTGAAGTGGCAAGGGGAATCATTCTACTTTTTATGTTGATTTGCAGTATTCAGGACTTGCAAAAAAAGAGCATTGATCTGCGTATATTTTTGGCAGGCTATGGACTTGAGGGCGTAGGATATATTTATTTGCTGACAAAAAAGGAAGCTATTGATTATAATGAAATTTTACTTGGAATGGGATTTGCTGGATTGATCTTTGTCATTTCTTTTTTGAGCGCACAGTCGATTGGCTTTGGTGATGCCCACTTTTTTATGATTTTAGGTATTGCTATGGGCATTCGACTTCAATTAGAAATTTTCTTTTGCACGATGCTATTCATGGGTTTTGTGTCATTACTATTGATTGTAAGGGCGATGTTTCTTGGGAAAAATGTGCGAAAGCAAAGCATTGCAATGTTGCCCTTTGTTCTTCCAGCAGGAATTTATTTATTGACACAGAGATAGAGGTGGAATATGAGATTAAAGGCAAGCTTACGATTGAATCTTCCTATGTGATGGCCGTAATTTTATTTGGTCTTGCCTCAGCAATTTTATTTGCACACAGAGAGAGAAGCCAGATTATTGCAGAATATGTGGTACATCAGGCAGCAGAGGAAGGGTCACATTTGGAAGAAATTTATGAGAAAAAGGGTGTCAATCGAGAAAGTATTCAGGCAAGAGCAAGTCAGTACTTTGGGATGGTGGATCAGTTGTCAGAAACATCTCTAGGAATTGACAATGGCCTATTTAAGGTGAAAGTCAATGGAAATGGGCGAGAACATCAAGTTTATATTGAACAAAAAAAGTATAATCCAGAAAATTTTATGCGTGCATTGACATTTGTGGAGGTGATTGCGGATGGAGCTAAAAATCAGTTGCGAGAGAAAAATGCAGATGAAACAGGTGTGCATACAACCAAAAAGCGATTGGAATAGTAAAAAGTACTTTGAATGTCGAATGTTGGAGGAAAATCGCATTCCCAAAATTTTGCCTGTAGTAAAGGTGGAACAAAGAAGTCTTTGTTTTGATATCACAGATCGGATTTCATTGATCCAATATATGGAGAATCGGGCTTTGGTGCAAGAAGATGTCAAAAAAATTTTAATGGACTTAGATGATGCATTCTATGTATTGCAAAAATATTTGCTCGATGAGAAGGATTTGATTGTAGATGTAGAGCATATCTATACAGGAAAGGATGGGCTGGAGTTAGCATTTTGTTATATGCCAGACTATCAGGGGGAGATCGAACGAGAGATTTCTAAGCTTTTGTCTCAAATTCTTGGGCGAATTGATCATAATGACAAGGAAGCCGTGGTGCTAGGCTATAGCTTATATCAGGAAAGTTTAAAGGAAGGCTATGTCATGGGTGATCTACTTGAATTATTGCAGAGACAAAAAAAGGAAATGCCAAAGAATCAGAGGGAAATGCCAAAAGAAATGGTAAAGCCAAAGGAAGATTTGCCAAAGGAGCAGGAGAAAGAGCCGGATAAGCCGAGTGCAAAGAAATTTAAGATGTCTGATTTGTTTAAGAAAAAACAAAAGACAGTGCCAAAGGAAGAGATTCAAGAATCCAAAGAGTGGGAGGAAGTCTTTGAAAAAGCAGGGGAGAGAAAAGAAGAGGAAGGCTATGAGCATACTACACTTTTGTCTGACTTGCCAAGAGAAGGTGCAATTTTAAAGAGGATGGATGGAAGTGAAGATGATATTTTTGTATCTTATACGCCATTTACCATTGGAAAACAGGATCGAGTCTGTGACTATATCTTAGATGTTGAAGGCGTTTCTCGATTACATGCCAAAGTGGACCGAGAAGAAGATGGGCACTATTATATTGTGGATTTACATTCTCTCAATGGAACTTATGTGAAAGGAAAAAGAATGGAGCCGGAGCAAAAAGTTGTATTAGAAAGAGGGGATGAGGTGGAAATTGCAGGAAAAAAGTTTCTTTTTACTCTGTAATTGGTGCTATTCAAACTATTTGCTAGGTGTTATACTTTTAGCATATATTTAGCAAATGGGAGGAAGATATGGTAGATAAGGATTGTATTTTTTGCAAAATTGCAGCAGGTGAGATTCCGTCAGAGACAGTGTATGAAGATAGTGACTTTCGTGTTATTTTGGATTTAGGACCAGTGGAGCAGGGACATATGCTAATTTTGCCAAAGGAGCACTATGCTGATATTTCAAAGTTAGATCCAAAGCTTGCACAAAAAATTTTGGCTCTGGGTGTAAAGATGGGAGAGGCCGCAGAGAGGGGATTGCAGGCAACAGGATTTAATATTGTATTGAATACTGGTGAGAGCGCAGGACAGACAATTTTTCATTGTCACACCCATATTATTCCGAGATATCGAAAGGAGAAGGTGCTAGATTGGGAATCCAAGGAATCAAATAAGGAAGAATTAGCACAGATTGCGAACAAGATTCGAGGGGAGCTATAGGTGATGCTCAAAAAAGAAAAGCCGGTCATAACCTATATTCTTCTTGCAGTCAATATTTTCTATTTTTTATTTCTTGAGGCAATTGGAAATTCACAGAGCACAGACTTTATGTTGCGTTATGGAGCAGCTTACACGCCCTATATTTTGGAAAAGGGAGAGTATTGGCGGTTGGTGACATCCATGTTTATGCATTTTGGCATTGAACATATTGCCAATAATATGCTTATTTTATATCTACTTGGCAGTCATTTAGAGAAGACCATTGGAAAATGGAAGTATGGATTTGTGTACTTTGTGGCAGGAATTGGTGCCAATGTGATTTCTATGCTTGTCCACATGAAGGATGCACAGGCTGTGGTGAGTGCGGGAGCCAGCGGAGCAGTGTTTGCTCTTGCTGGAGGTGTCTTGGCAGCATCAATTAAAAATCGGGGAAGATTGGAAGAATTGACGACGAGACAACTGGCCATTATGATTGTGGCTATGCTGTGGTTTGGTTTTTCAGCTACAGGTGTTGACAATGTGGCTCATGTATCAGGTGCAGCAATAGGATTCTTATTGACAATGATTCTCTTTCGTCCAAAGTATGAGAGATATGAGAGTTGGTCGCAATAGCTAAATGGATATGGATTTGAGAGGACTCGGTAGTCTACCGCAGTCCTCTTTTTGTAATTCTCTTTAGTGAGTGATTTCCTCAATGAGAGAAATGACGGCATCTGTTCCATTGGATTGATTGGAAGAATTCATCCTTTCAATATACTCCGTGCGGTGCTCATAGACTTCGAGTATGGAACTTAAAAGTGAGGTCTTGTGCAAATCTTTTTCCTCAAGAACAAGGGAAAAGCCCTGCTTTTGATAGGAGGCAGCGTTGAGTAGCTGATCGCCTCGACCTGTGGCGAGTGGAATGAGGACATTTGGCTTTTTTAGGGCTAAGATTTCACAAATGGCATTGGCTCCTGCACGGCTGACAATGACATCCGCAAGGGCAAAAAAATCTTTCATATGTTCACTGACATACTCATATTGCATATATCCCCTTTTTCCAAGGAGGCTTTGGTCAAGATTTCCTTTTCCGCATAGGTGAAGGATATGAAATGAGCGAAGGAGGGCATTTAAGTTTTGTCGGATGGTCTCATTGATGGCAGCTGAGCCCAAACTTCCACCAACAATCATCAATACAGGAAGAGTGTGGTCAAAACCATTCATCTGTCTAGCTAATTCGGCATCACCACAAAATAGCTCGGCCCGGATTGGAGAGCCAGTGACTACAGCTTTTGTTGGAGGAAGATATTTTTTCGTTTCAGGAAAATTGCAACAAACTTTTGTGGCACTCGAAAAGCAGAGCTTGTTGGCAAGTCCTGGAGTCATATCAGATTCGTGAATGATCACAGGAATTTTGAGAGAATGTGCAGCACAAACGACAGGCACACTGACAAAGCCACCTTTTGAAAAGACAATATCTGGTCGGTAGGTCTTTAGAATTTTTTTTGCCTCAAAATATCCCTTGATAATGCGAAATGGATCAGTAAAATTTTTTATATCAAAGTATCTTCTCAACTTTCCAGTGGAAATCCCACGGTAAGGAATATCTTCTTTTTCAATTAATTTTTTTTCCATTCCCTCATAGGAACCAATATAGAGAATGTCATAGCCAAGCTCCTTGAGCTTGGGCATAAGTGCAATATTTGGTGTGACATGTCCTGCAGTGCCCCCACCAGTGAGTACAATTTTTTTCATGCCAAGTATCCTTTCATTTTTTCGCTGTGATTATTAGCTACTTTTTGCTATAATATACCACAGATTAGATAGAAAAAGGAGTAGGTAGATGATTGGAATTATTGGTGCAATGGATGAGGAAGTAAAAAAACTCAGGGAAATGATACAGAATGGAAAAGTTGTAAAAAAAGCAGGAATGGAATTTTTTTGTGGAACATTGGGAAAAAGGGAGGTTGTCGTTGTGCACTCTGGCATTGGCAAGGTCAATGCAGCTATATGTACACAGATTTTAGTTGATTGCTTTGGCATTGAGGGAGTAATCAATACAGGAATTGCAGGCTCTCTAAAGAATGAAATCAATATTGGCGATATTGTTGTTTCTACAGATGCTGTGCAACATGATGTGGATGCAACGAATTTTGGTTATGCACTTGGACAAATTCCAAGAATGGATGTTTTGGCTTTTCCAACAGATAAGGTGTGGAGAGAGAGAGCAGTTGCTCTTTGCAAAAAAGTTAATCCAGAGATTCAGGTTTTTGAGGGAAGAGTAGTTAGTGGAGACCAATTTATTTCTGACCAGGGAGTAAAGGATGGCATTGTGGAAAACTTTGCTGGATATTGTACTGAAATGGAGGGAGCTTCTATTGCTCAGGTGGCCTATGTCAATCACATACCTTGTCTAATTTTGCGTGCGATTTCTGACAAGGCCGATGGTTCTGCAACAGTGGATTATCCGACTTTTGAGGCACAGGCGATTGAACACTGTGTGAGATTGACAAAAGCCTTGGTCGGTGAAGAAGGAATCTAGGAAGGGAGATGAAGCTATGGATGTCGAGGCCTTTTTGTGTGCGGCAAAAGAAAAAATGCTTCATGAATTGGAACTGGAGCAAAGAAAAGAGCAATTAAGTGATGAAAAGATTCGCCTGGAAAAGGCAATAGACAGCGAGAAAAAGGCAGTAGAGAGTGAAATTACGGGAACGATTAAAAAGAGAAGGGAAGAGGTTGCAAAAACCTATGACCAAGAGACAGCACAAGTTCGGGAGCAATTAAAAAAAGCAAGAAGCGGGAGAGAGAAAAAGCGAGCCAAAGGAGTACGAGGACGGGTAGAAGAAGAGACAGCAGATTTATATCTTGAAAATGGAGATATTAAGAGACAGATCAAAGCGATCTTAAAAAAGGATAGGGTGCCAGGTTTTTGCAATACCAAACTCTACTATGCACTCTATTTTATGGGGGGATTTGCAGATTTTATCCGAATGTTGGTTACCTTTTTGATTTGCTTTGTTGTCGTTCCATTTGCTATCTATTTTGCATTGCCTCAGAGAAGATCTTTGTATTTGGCCCTTATTTATGTCGGAGCTGTGGTGGTTTTTGGCGGGCTGTATATGCTAATTTTAAACGAAACGAAAGTGAAGCATCTCCATGCTTTGCGTGAGGTCAAGCGATTGCGAAAGAACATCAAAAATAATGAAAAACGCATTGCATTGATTCGAAGGGGAATTAAAAATGACAACGACGATTCGAGGTATCATTTGGAAGAATTTGATGCAGAAATTGATCGCCTAGAGAATTTACATGAAGATGTTCAGGAGAGGCAAAAGAAGGCACTTGAAGAGTTTGAGGGAAATATCAAGCAGGGAATTCAGCAAGAAATTCTACAAAGTGCACAGGAAACAAAGGATAAGTTGGCACATGATTATCAAGTGGTCAAAGGTGACTTAGTGAATATAGATCACGAGCAAAAGGTATTGAAAAATGAAATTGCAGACGAATATGGAAAATATTTGGGCGAGGAGTTTTTGAATATAGAAAAAGTGGATGCATTGTTAGAAATTGTCCGTGAAAAGGGAGTGGATTCGATTCATGGAGCAATCGATTTATATAAAAATCATGCTGCTGAGTAGAGTGGAAAGAGAATGAAGACAACGGGGCAATTGAAAAAGAGAGAAAAAATCAAGAAAAACTTAAAAAAGAGGCAAAAGAGGACAAATGGTGGTAGAATAAGTCCGTGGATGTTCTATGGGAGCCATCTTTTTGGGGATTGCAATGATTATTTTTCTAGGGGGAAAAATCTTAATTCAGCACACCAAGTATAAGGTCGATTGGACAAGAGACTTGGGCGAGGGAAGTTTTGCGGGCTATCAACCATTGGGTGAGGGACTGTTAAAGTACTCAAAGGACGGAGCAATTTATCTTGATGGAGAGGGCAAAGAAGTTTGGAATGTGCCCTATCAGATGGAAATTCCGATGGCTGTAAGTAATGGGGATTATGCAGCGATTGGAGATAAGCAAAAAAATCAGATTTTAATTTTTAATACCGAAAAGAAAAATATTGGCACAATTGCGACGACCAATCCGATTGGACGATTTAGCATTTCAAGTAATGGTGTCGTTGCTGTAATGGAAGAAGATTCGACATCGACCTATATTCGATTTTATAAACAGGACGGCTCGCCCATCGAGATTACCATTAAAAATCAAATTTCTGGAGAGGGTTATCCCACAGATCTTTCGCTCTCTGATAGTGGAAGTCAATTACTGGTGAGCTATGCACAAATCAAGGACAGTGGACTCAGTGGAAATGTGGCTTTTTATGACTTTTCAGATGCAGGAAAGGAATTTGATAATCGGATGATTTGTGCGTTTAATGAACAATTTAAGGATGCGTTGATTGGACGAGCACAATATATGAGTAGAAATTCGGCATTTGCCATATCGGACCAAGCCTTGGTATTTTTTCAGCAAAGAAATACGAAAGTGAAGGTAAAGGGAAAGGTTGATTTCAAGGGGAAAATTCAGACATTGGCCTGGTCAAAAAACCGTGTGGCATTGATTGTAGAAGATGAGGGAAAAAATGTATTGCTTGTTTACAATGGTAATGGAAAAAAGGTGTGCAAAAAAGTACTCGATCAGTCCTATAAGGGATTAAATGTCGATGATTATTATATTTTTTTATATGATGGTATGCGTTGCCAGATTTATAATTATATTGGCGTAAAGAAGTTTGATGGTACATTTGATTTTGAAATTCATGATATCAGGCCAAGTCACACATTGGAGAGATTTCGTGTGGCAGGAAGCTCGATGATAAAAGAAATTAGTTTAAGATAGGAGAAGGAAGATGAAGGAAATTTGTGTTGGTGTGGATGTTGGTGGAACAAGTGTAAAGATGGGATTTTTTACTACGGATGGTCAGTTGATTCGCAAGTGGGAGATTGAAACTCGTCGCAGGGAAAATAGTGAGCATGTCATTGAAGATATCGCGGAATCTATTCGAGAGAATCTCAAAAAGGATAATTTGACATTAAATGATTGTGTGGGCATCGGAATGGGTGTGCCAGGTCCAGTTCTTCCAAAGGGATATGTCGAGGTCTGTGTCAATTTGGGATGGAAGGATATGTATCCAGCGAGAGAGTTGTCCGATCGCTTGGAAGGAATTTCTGTCTGGGTTGGAAACGATGCCAATATTGCAGCCCTTGGAGAAGCATGGCAAGGAGGTGCAAAGGGCTTTAATGATGTGGTTATGCTGACTTTGGGAACAGGTGTTGGCGGAGGAATTATTATCAATGGTGAGATTGTCACAGGAAGACATGGACTTGCTGGAGAAATTGGACATCTCTATGTGAGATCAGATGAAAAAGACTGTTGCAATTGTGGTGGACACGGATGTCTTGAGCAGGTGGCCAGTGCGACAGGAATTGTCAAGGAGGCAAAGCGTCAATTGGCAGAAAGCGATATGGAATCAAGCTTGCGCGATTGTAAGAAATTGACTGCAAAGGAAGTTCTTGATGCAGCAAAGGCAGGGGATGCATTGGCTGAACAGGTGATGGATGTAGTGGTAAAGTACCTTGGTATTGCCATTTCACATATTGCACTGACTGTTGACCCAGATGTCTTTGTTATCGGCGGAGGCGTGTCAAAAGCAGGGCAATACTTGATTGATAAAATCAAGGTAATGTATGATTTTTACACGCCAATTTCTAAGAATAGGGGAGACATTGTTTTAGCCACATTAGGGAAATGATGCGGGCATCTACGGCGCAGCAAAAATGTGCTTATGTTAATTTCTTTTGTCGAAGTTCTCTAAAAAAGTCTTTGAGCAATTCGACACATTCTTCGTGGATTTCTCCATCGAGTAGAAGGGTGTCCACTTGGTGATTGAAACGCTGGATGTGCATAAGATCTAAGATCGAGCCAGCACATCCAGCTTTGGCATTCATTGCACCAATCACAATATTTTTTATTCTAGCTTGCACAATCGCACCGGCACACATAGGGCAGGGCTCGAGCGTGATGTACATGGTACAATCTTCGAGACGCCAGTCGCCGAGCTTTTTGCAAGCTTTTTTAATGGCAATCATTTCGGCATGGGCCAAGGTGTTGTGGTCAATACTGCGCCGATTGTATCCTCTGGCAATAATTTGATTGTCCTTTACAATGACGCAACCAATGGGTACTTCGCCGAGAGCATAAGCTTTTTTTGCCTGCACAATGGCAGCTTTCATAAATTTTGACATAAAAGTTCCTCTCAAAAAAATGTAAGTATAAACAGCATTTATTTTACCACAATAAAGGGAAAAAGGGAGAAATGATTGTCTAGGAGAAAGATATACAGTACAATGTAAGCAAAATTTGATATAGATGGGAGAGGATAGTATGCAAAAAATATTGGTTTGTGATGATGATAAAGAAATTGTAGAAGCAATAAAGATTTATCTTTCTGGTGAAGGTTTTGATGTCTACTGTGTATATGATGGATATGAGGCGTTGGAATTAATGGAGAAAGAAAAAATAGATTTGTTGATTGTTGATGTGATGATGCCAGGTCTGGATGGTATTCGGACAACATTGAAGGTGAGAGAGACGAGCTCCATTCCGATTATTATCCTTTCTGCGAAGTCAGAAGATGCAGATAAAATTTTAGGTTTGAATATTGGTGCGGATGACTATTTGTCAAAGCCATTTAACCCTCTAGAGCTTGTGGCCAGAGTAAAGAGTCACTTGAGAAGATATACACAGCTTGGCAATATGAGTGTACAGGATGATTCTCGTGTTTTCTGTTGCAGAGATTTACGCATTGATGATATCAATAAAGAAGTGACACTTGCAGGTGAACTCATTAAATTGACACCAATTGAGTACAATATTTTGCGTCTGTTAGTGAAAAATGCAGGGCGTGTGTTCTCGATCAATGAAATTTATGAGGAGATTTGGAATGAGAAGGCCATTGGTGCTGATAATACCGTGGCTGTACATATCCGTCATATTCGAGAAAAATTGAAATCAATCCAAAAGATCCAAGGTACTTAAAGGTAGTATGGGGCGTTGGATATAAGGTGGACAAGTAGGAGTAGTTGATGGAAGAAGAAAATAGCAGAGAAAGCTATAGTAAAAGAAAGCTTATCTTTTTATTGCTTCACTTTTTAGCGTTGTTTATTTTAGTTGTTGGTGTTGGCTTGATTTATACAAATGACAACTTTTCCAAGGGCATATTTTGGATGAATTCTGGAAATTTTGAGGATTCCAAAGCATTTGTAGCTACTTTTGATTCGGCTATACGAGATGTTTTTACTTATACGAATTATCAGGATATGTTTGAGACAGACGACAAGATTGACTTAAAAAAACCTGTGTTTAGCATTAATCTTGGACCGGGCGAAAATAATGTCTATACGATTGCCGATGTCTTTAATTATGCCAAAAAGCGTGGCTTTTATTTGGATGAAGATTTAAAAGCTGCGGCCTCAGATGATGTGGTTAGAAATACAGAGACACAAAAGGATGACAAGAGCTATTTAGTCAATTGGAAGGCCTATAGCGACCAAAGGCAGGTCAAAGGACCAGGAGATGATTATGCGACAAAGGACGATTTGGTTCGGGAGGCATTAGATCATATTGGAAGGTATTTGCGTGCCTATAAGATATTTAAAGGAGAACCAACCAATATCAAGTATCGCCTCGACTATGGTGATGGACAGATGGTCTATACCAATGCAAAGGCTATGAGCATGGAAGATATAAAAAGCATTGGGCGGTATGCAAGTTTAGATTCAGATAGTATTGTCATCGATACAAATTTGGTCAAAGTTCCCGATGATATGCTCTATCTTGCCGATCAGGCAGCAAATCTAAAGATGGATACCTATAATATTACCATTGCTGTGGATACAAGCTATGCGGCAAAGGACGATTTTTATTTAGCCAATTTGCGTTATGCTCAGCAGAGAAATTGGTATTTTTACAGCATTGTTATTGTGGCAATTGCGGGCATTGGAATGTTGACAACACTTTGGGGAATGACGAAAATTAGTGGAATTCCCTACTATGGAGCGTCCTCACGTATAGTCTACCGCTTTGACCGCATTGGTGTGGAAACGAATGTTTTAATTTGTCTGGTGGTCATTGTATTTTTGAGTTTTTTGAGTGATAAAGTGATTATACAGATGATTCAAGTTTTCATTCCGAGGGGGAGACTCAATTTTGTTCGAAAAATGCTTCATTTTTTGGGCGGATATCTCTGTATATTCTATACTTATTTTTCTATTATTCGTGCTATGCGAGCAGGAGTTTTGTGGAAAAATAGCTTTATTAAGCATGTCAAGGATGAACTTGGAGTCTATACAGAGACGCAGACATTTATGCACAGTTTGAGCAAGAATTATATTGCTTTTTGTTGTGTCAATATTTTTGGGACGGCGATAGCTGTCTATCTTTTTATCAAAGACATTTCCTTGATAGCAAGAATTATGGGATTTTTGCTTATGATTTGCCTTTTATTTTTAGATTGCATTTATTTTCATAAGCTCTATAAAAATGCATTACAGAGAGAATTTATTGCAAAGGCGATCAAGAGAATTTCAGATGGGAATACCGATTATCACTTGGAGATTGAGGCCTTTGATGGAAAAGAGGCTGTGTTAGCAGAAAATTTAAATCACATTAGTCATGGATTGGAAATTGCCATTGGGGAGCAAGTAAAAAGTGAGCGAATGAAGGCAGACTTAATTACCAATGTCTCACATGATATTAAGACACCTTTGACTTCGATTATTAATTATGTGGCACTCATTAAGAGAGAAAAGCCGAGTGACCCCTAAAATTTGTGAATATTTGAATATCTTAGATGTAAAGTCTCAACATCTAAAGAATTTGACAGAGGATTTGGTGGAGGCAAGTAAGGCTTCTAGTGGAAATATTAGTTTGGAGATGGGCCCACTTGACTTTGTTGAACTCGTCCAGCAAAGTAATGGGGAGTTTGAAGAAAAATATGAGGAGAGAAAGTTAAGCATTGTCTCAGAGCTTCCAACAGATCAGATGATGATTTTGGCAGATGGGCGCAGATTGTGGAGAGTTTTGGAAAATTTATATAATAATGCCTATAAATATGCCGCTTTTGGTTCAAGGGTTTATGTAGAAATGACACACAAGGGGAAAATGGCAGTCTTTACAATGAAAAATATCTCAGCAAATCCACTCAATATTCGACCAGATGAGTTGACGGAGAGATTTGTTCGAGGAGATGTCTCAAGGACAACTGAAGGAAGTGGATTGGGGCTTTCCATTGCCACTTCATTGACCAAGTTACAGGGAGGAGAATTTGAAATTCTCATTGATGGAGATTTATTTAAGGCAGTTTTATCTTTCCCGTTGATGGATGAAAATAGTTGACAAAAATAGAGAGTAAAGTTATACTCAAACTCGTACTAGCCGGGGAGATAGCGGTGCCCTGTAGCCTGCAATCCGCTTTAGCAGGGGTGATGTCCTGCCTAGGGTGCTTGCTTGTGAAGCTGCCCGTGGCAAGTGGTGTTGACGCGAGGGTCCCCGCGCAACGGGAACCTGTGAACCGTGTCAGGGCAGGAATGCAGCAGCACTAAGCAGGAGCTTTCGTGTGCCGCGAGATCGCCGTCGCTGAGCTTACTGCCATGGTAACGTTTGTGAGCGGTGCTCGAAGCAGGATGTACAAAAAGAAAGATGGGGCTGTCGCACGAGAGTGTGACAGCTTTTTTGCATAGAGATATTTATTTGCGTGTATAGAGGATATGCACTATAATAGGGTGTGGAGGAATCAGATGTCTTATACAGCACTGTATAGAAAATGGCGCCCAAAGACACTCGATGAAGTGAAGGGGCAGGATGCCATTTGTAGAACATTAAAGAATCAAGTAGTATCTCAGAGAGTGGGACATGCCTATTTGTTTTGTGGCACAAGGGGAACGGGAAAAACGAGTGTGGCAAAGATTATGGCGAAGGCCGTAAATTGCGAACGTCCAGTAAATGGAAACCCCTGCAATGAATGTGAGACTTGCAAGGCCATTGCCAGTGAGTCATCAATGAATGTTGTAGAAATTGATGCGGCATCAAATAATGGTGTGGATAATATTCGAGATATTAAGGAACAAGTACAATATCCACCGACACAGGGAAAATATCGAGTATTTATTATTGATGAGGTGCATATGCTCTCCAATGGAGCTTTTAATGCACTTTTGAAGACGCTTGAAGAGCCACCAGAATATGTTATATTTATATTGGCGACGACAGAGGTACATAAAATTCCTGTGACTGTGTTATCGAGATGTCAACGATATGACTTTAAACGCATCAGTGTGGAGACGATTACACATCGCCTAGAAGAGCTTTCTTTGGCTGAGGGGATTACCATAGAAAAGAAGGCCCTTGCCTATATTGCAAAGATGGCTGATGGGGCGATGAGAGATGCCTTGAGTTTATTGGATGAGTGCAGAGCATTTTATCCAGAGGGAGAGATTCGTTACGACCAAGTTTTGGATGCCTTGGGAGCAACCGATATTGGAATCTATTCGAGACTTTTTGGTTTTGTAGTCAATGATCAAATTACGCAGTCATTGCAAGTAATTGAAGAATTAGTTATTCAGGGGCGAGAGCTTGGGCAGTTTGTAATTGATTTTTTGTGGTATTTGAGAAATCTATTGGTTGTCAAAACAGCCGAAGATCTAGAAGGTATTGTCGATGTCTCAAGAGAGAATATGCAATTGATGATTGAGGATGCCAAAGGAGTATCAGAAAACTGAATTGGTTCGCTATATTCGCATTTTTGGTGAGCTTTCAGGACGCATTCGCTATTCGCCCCAAAAGAGAGTTTTGCTTGAGGTTGCCATCATTAAACTTTCGACCCCACAGATGGAAGAAGATGTGGGATCCGTGCTGTCTCGCATTGAAAAGTTAGAAAGAAGTATAAAAGAAGGTGGACAGGTGGTTTCTTTTGTTTCTGAACAAAAAAAGGAACAGGAGCAAGAAAAGCCGAAGGTGATTACACTTCCACAGGCACAGTATCAGGATTTTATTCAATTGAGAAATGATTGGCCCCATCTTGTGGCAAGAATGAGTGCTCCTGGAGCAAAACTTTTAGAGAATGTGAGTATTCAAACTCATGGAGATGGGATCATTGAACTTATCTTTAGCGATGAAACTTTGTACAAGTTGGGGGCTACGGAGCAAAGAATTTCAGAGATTGGTGAGATTGTGGAACAGGAGTATCAAAAGCATTTTACTTTTGAGGCAAGATGTTGCAAGGAACAAGAAGAAACCGAATACAAGAGTATAGTTGATGGAATGAACGCTATACATACAAATAGAGATAGAAGATATCTAGAAGACTAGAAGAAAAATGGAGGGATACAAATGGCAAGAAGAGGTGGATTTGGCGGAGGAATGATGCCAGGAAATATGAATAATTTGATGAAGCAGGCTCAAAAGATGCAAAAGCAAATGGAAGAGCAGGCGAAGGAATTTGAGTCCAAGGAGTTTACCGCAACTGCTGGAGGCGGTGCAGTGAGTGTGACCATCTCAGGAAAAAGAGAGGTGACCAAGGTCAACTTAGATAAAGATGCTGTGGATCCAGATGATGTGGAGATGTTAGAGGATTTGATTATGGCAGCAATGAATGAGGCTATGCGTCAGCTAGAGGAGGCGAATAAAAATTCTATGGGCAAACTCGCTGGTGGTTTGGGAGGGGGACTTCCTTTCTAGGCGATGGACTACTACAGCAGTTATATCACAAAATTAATTGAAGAATTGTCGAGATTGCCTGGAGTCGGTGCAAAATCGGCACAACGTCTGGCATTTCATATTCTGAATATGCCAAAGGAGCAGGTAGATGTTTTGGCAAGAACTATTGTGCAGGCCAAAGAAAATGTTCGTTATTGTAAGGAGTGTTTTACACTTACTGATGAGGAGACTTGTCCAATTTGCAAGAGCCATGCAAGGGATCACCAGACGATTATGGTTGTAGAAAACACAAGAGATCTTGTGGCCTATGAAAAGACAGGACGCTATACAGGAGTCTATCATGTGTTACATGGAGCGATTTCACCTATGCTAGGCATTGGACCAGCAGATATTAAGCTCAAGGAATTGATGGTGCGTCTGGAAAAAGATGTCAAGGAAGTGATTATTGCAACAAATTCTAGCTTAGAGGGAGAGACAACGGCGATGTATATTGCAAAACTTGTCAAGCCTACGGGGATTAAGGTATCAAGAATTGCCAGTGGCGTGCCCGTTGGTGGAGATTTAGAATACATCGATGAAGTGACATTACTCAGAGCCTTAGAGGGGCGAACGCAGTTGTAAAGAAAGGGAAACGGGAGAGAACTTCGATGGAAAGTATGAATTTAATGTAAAGGTGGATATACTGAAAAAATCAGTAAAGTCGGGGGACTATGAAACGGCACTTCGCATTGCAGACAGCGTAGATTGGAGAAGAGTACATAATGCAAGCCTACTCTCCATCGTATCAGAAGTCTATGAAAAGAATAAAGAATACACAGAGGCAAAGGAAATTTTATTGCTTGCCTATGAGCGGGCAGCGAAGGGAAAGCGTCTTTTGTATAAGCTGACCACATTGGCTCTTAAGGAGGGAAATGTCGCTGAGGCCGAGAATTTTTATAAGGAATTTTATGAACTTTCTCCAGAGGATTCAAGAAATTATATCCTGCGCTATTTGATTTTAAAGGAGAAGGGTGCACCAAGAGATCAGTTGATCAATACATTGGAAATGTACACAGATGCAGAGCTTGATGAAAAATGGCTCTATGAGCTTGCAGAGCTCTATCATGAGGATGGAAGATCTGAAGAATGTGTAAAGGCTTGCGACAATATTATGTTGATGTTTGGACTTGGCAAGTATGTGGACAAGGCCATTGAATTGAAGACAAAAAGAGAGAGGGAAAGCCTCTGACGGATTATCAGCAGGGACTTCTTGACAATCGTGAGCACTATGAGGAGCGTCTTAAAGAAGCAGAGGAAGAAGTTTCAAGTTCTACAAATGATGATTATCGTGCGGAAGAAGTTGATGATGATGCCGAGCAGTATATGGATTCGGATGAGGACAATCAGGATACAGAACCTGATGCAGAGGACAGGGAAAATACTCCTCTAATACAAGGCCATGTCGAAGCACAGTCAAGATTTGATTCTTCTTCTTATCTAGAGAGTGTACAGGAATCGGAGCCATCAGAGCCAGAGAGAATCGAAGAGACACAAAAGATGGATCACCAAGAGGAGGATTTTGAGGCGAAGGAAAAAGAAATGCAAGAGCAACTTAGCCATGAAATTCATAATATTGCCAATGCAGCTGTTGATGTAAAGGAGAGTGAGGAGGACAAGACAAAGGTTCTTGCTGACCTAAAGGAAATCCTTGCACGCCATGTTGAAGATCCGACAAAAGAAGAGCATCCAACAAAAGTGGAGACACAAGAAGTATATGAGGGAGAAGAAGATTTTACTCCAGAAATAGAGGATTTAGATGAGGAAGAAGAGACCATCTATCCATGTGTGTTGATTACAGCTAAGGACGCCGCTGTAGTCTTGAAGAGGCAAAGGAAAAACTGAAGGAAATTTACACAAAGACTAAGAGCCCAAAGAGGGCGGCTAAAATTAGTGTAGAGAAACTTAATAAATTGGGTAAAGATGGAATCGAGGAAAAAGTTGGTGACAAGGATCTGATTATTGAAGGTGCTTCAGGAATGAGAAAGGACATTGCAGATTTGCTGTATCAACTTGTCATTGATGAGGGAAAGATTTTAATTTTGGTAGATCGCCCAGAGCACAGAGAAAAGATGATACAGAGATTTCCAAAACTTGCTCAACTCAGTGGAGTGGTTCCCTACGAGGAAGAGAAAGAAATAGAGGATGATTTTGAGGAAATTGATTTTTCACCAGAACAGGAACAGCCAAAACCCGTAGAGAAGGTGTCTGCAGAAGAAGAATCCGAAGATGATCTAGAAGATGAGGCAGAGGAGGAAGAAGTAATAGAGGAAGAGCCAAAGCCAACAGAGCAGACAAAAAAGGGAAGGCGAGAGAGAAAGGAAACCAAGGCGCTTGATGCAGAGAAAAAAGATCCTGACTATGCCTCAAAGGAGCTGACATTGGAGGAGTTTGTGGCCTTTGCCAGAGAATATTGCAAACATACCGATTGCAACTTGACAAGGACGGGAGAAGAAGGAGTTCGCCATCATGCTGAAATTATGGAGGAAGAGGGAAGAACTTTGACAAAACTTGCCGCACAGAAATTGATTGAGGAAGCAGCAGATCGGGCAGAAAATCCAAGTATTTTTATGCGAATTGTAGGTGTCTTTTCACAGAGATATGATAAGAATGGGATGTTGATTCTAAAAGAGGAACACTTTTTGCCATGATAGGAATTATTGATACAATTATTGAGCATTTTTTGGAAATTATTGTATTTGCATTTGTAGCCTGGCTGGTGATCAAGGGATTTTATGATGGTGCGAGCAAGGTGATGTTGAATCTAGTCACAATGGGTCTTGCTGCTGCAATATCGACCTATCTTTTGCCAGGCGTGGCAAAGATTATTGGTGACTATACATTTTTTGACGAATTAGTTCGTGCGACCATGCTAAAGAGTATAGGACTTGCAAATATTCCGGCTAGATTAGATCGAAGTGCAAGTCAGGGAACTTACATTGGGGCTTTGAAGACAACAGCAGAGATCAAGAAATTTTTGCAAACCAACAATACAGAACTCATTTGGAGAACCATAAATGCCCTTGATTTTCGTACATATGCAAGTAAGGTGATGGGAAATATTGTCTTGAACTTAATATTGTTTTTGATTTTATTTGGTATCAGTTACTTTGCATTATATTGGGGAGCAGAAAAGGCAAAGATTAAGGATAAGCTTCCGCCCAATAAGGGACTGGCACAGCTTGGTGGTGCAATTTTAGGGCTGGGACAAGCAATGTTTATTCTTTGGCTGTTCAGTTATGCATTGGTGGCTCTTTCAGGTATTTCACTGGGACAATGGTTTTTTCATCAATTTTATAAGAAAGATTTACTCCAATGGATTTTTAATAATAACTTGCTGGACTATATTATTCGAGCAAGGATCTATGTATTACAGCTTGGAAAGTAGGAAAAGAGTTATTTTGGGAGCCGCATTTTGAAACGAAAAGGCGATAAGATGCGGCTTTTGAAAAATATTTAAAAAAGTTTTAAAAAATAGTTGACGAAGATATTTGAATATGGTATTATATCTAAGTCGCTGACGAAGTGACAACAAAGAACCTTGA